>Ga0308161_1000197_pt1 | contig 138793 bp, 114 predicted proteins | sample PhyFR2_FD_201034 | JGI IMG/M metagenome (GOLD analysis project Ga0308161, IMG submission 201034) | Phyllosphere microbial communities from UC Gill Tract Community Farm, Albany, California, United States - DLSLF.R2 | ecosystem: Host-associated > Plants > Phyllosphere > Unclassified | place...
CGCTCCCTGGACAACCTGCTCAACGTCGCGCCTGACATGAGCATTACCTGGCTCGTGTGGCTCCGCCAGTCGCCGCTCAAGCCCAATTCCCGCTACATGCGCGAGCACATCGAACGCCTCAAAGTGTTCCAGTCGCTCGCCCTGCCGGACGGGCTGGGCCGCCAAATCCACCAGAACCGGCTGCTGAAGATGGCCCGCGAAGGCGCGCAGATGACGCCGCGCGACCTGGCCAAGTTCGAGGATGAGCGACGCTACGCGACGCTGGCGGCGCTGGCCATCGAGGGCATGGCCACCGTGACGGACGAACTGGTCGACCTGCACGACCGAATCATGATCAAGCTGTTCAGCGCCGCCAAGAACAAGCATCAGCAGGACTTCCAGAAGCAGGGCAAGGCGATCAACGACAAGGTGCGGCTGTATTCGAAGGTCGGCCGAGCACTGGTTGAAGCCAAGGAATCGGGCGGCGACCCATACGCCGCGATCGAGGCGATCCTTCCATGGTCTGAGTTCGCGCTGAGCGTCACCGAGGCCGGCCAGCTGGCGCAGCCCGAGTCGTTCGACCACCTGTCGCTGGTCGGCGACCAATACAGCACGCTGCGCCGCTATACACCCGAGTTCCTGGATGGGCTCAAGCTGAAGGCGGCGCCGGCCGCGCAAGCGGTGCTCGACGCAATCGACGTGCTGCGCGAAATGAATATGACCGGCGCGCGCAAGGTGCCCGACGACGCACCAATCACTTTCGTCAAGGCGCGCTGGAAGCCGCTCGTCATTACCGACGAGGGGCTTGACCGCCGTTTCTACGAAATCTGCGTGCTGTCGGAGTTGAAGAATTCGCTGCGGTCCGGCGATATCTGGGTCCAGGGATCGCGCCAGTTCCGCGACTTCGAGGAATACCTGCTGCCGACGGCGAAATTCGGTGCCATGAAGACAGCGTGCGAACTGCCGATCGCGGTCAACCAGGACTGTGACCAATACCTGCATAACCGCTTGTTGCTGCTCGAACAGCAACTGGCCAAGGTCAACCACCTGGCGCTGACCAATGAACTGCCCGACGCGATTATCACCGAAACCGGACTGCGGATCAGCCCGCAGGATGCCGTGGTTCCGGAAGAGGCCCAGGCGCTGATCGACATCACCGGCGGCCTGCTGCCTCGTATCAAGATCACGGAGCTGCTGATGGACGTGGACGACTGGACCGGATTCACCCGCCATTTCGTCCACCTCAAGAGCGGCGAACAGGCCAAAGACCGCACGCTGCTGTTGTCGGCGATCCTGGCCGACGCGATCAATCTCGGCCTGACCAAGATGGCGGAATCCAGCCCGGGGGCGACCTATGCGAAGCTGTCCTGGTTGCAGGCCTGGCACATCCGGGACGAGACATATTCGGCGGGCCTGGCCGATCTCGTCAACGCCCAGTTCAAGCATGCGTTCGCTGAGAACTGGGGCGACGGCACGACGTCCTCGTCGGACGGCCAGCGCTTCCGCGCCGGCGGACGGGCGGAGAGTACGGGCCACATCAACCCGAAATACGGCGCCGAGCCGGGCAAGCTGTTCTACACCCACATCTCGGACCAATACGCCCCTTTCAGCACCAGGGTGGTCAACGTCGGCGTTCGCGATTCAACCTATGTGCTGGACGGCCTGCTGTACCATGAATCGGATCTGCGCATTGAGGAGCACTACACTGACACTGCCGGGTTCACGGACCACGTGTTCGCGCTGATGCACTTGCTCGGGTTCCGCTTCGCGCCACGCATCCGCGACCTGGGCGACACCAAGCTGTACGTGCCCGGCAAGGTAGCGGACCACCCGGCACTCCGCTCCATGATCGGCGGTAGTTTGAACATCAAGCACCTGCGCGCTCATTGGGACGACGTGCTGCGCCTGGCCGCCTCGATCAAGCATGGGACCGTCACGGCCTCCCTCATGCTGCGCAAGCTCGGCAGCTACCCGCGGCAAAATGGCTTGGCGATCGCGCTGCGCGAGCTGGGCAGGATCGAACGCACGTTGTTCATCTTGGACTGGCTCCAGAACGTCGAGCTGCGCCGCCGCGTGCACGCCGGTTTGAACAAAGGGGAGGCGCGCAACGCGCTGGCCAGGGCGGTCTTCATTCATCGGTTGGGCGAAATCCGCGACCGGACATTCGAGCAACAACGGTACCGCGCCAGCGGCCTGAACCTGGTGACAGCCGCCATCGTGCTGTGGAATACGGTCTATCTGGAGAGGGCAACGCAGGCCTTGCGCGAGTCGGGCAAGCTCCCCGATGCCCGCCTGCTGCAATTCTTGTCGCCCTTGGGCTGGGAGCACATCAACCTGACCGGGGATTGCGTCTGGAGGCAGAACCGGAAGGTCGATGAGGGGAAATACCGGCCGCTGCGGGACTTCAAGGAGCGGTGATAGGGCTTAGCGCCCGATTTTTTCCGTTTTCCCTGTTCGCCCCCTGTAGCGACCTCAGAGTCAAGGAAAATCGGCGAAGTTATGAAGATTGTTGGCTCGGCGAAATTTTGCTAGGGGCAAGGAATGTTTAGCGCAGTGGGCGGAAGTCCACTCCGGGCATCTTGGGTGTGCTTGTGTATAATCGCTTTGTATGAAACGCCTTTTACTCATCCTGCTGATGGCATTGATACCGCTTCACACTACGTGGGCAGCGGTGGCAGGCGTGCGTGAACTGGCTGAGTTCAGCACTGCATCGTCCCCAGCGCTGAGTGCCTCGACGGCGTCTGAGTTACCTGCGTCATTCACGGGTGAGGATAGCAAGTACAAGATGGGCTGCTGTGCCGGATGCCACGTGTTCTGTCACTTTGCCGCACCGCTTCCGGTGAGCACGCTCGGTGTCGCACCTTCGCCTGCTCAGGTATCGATACTCCTCCCATCGACGTTCCTCGAGTATCGATCATACATTCCAGACGGGCCAATCCGGCCCCAGTGGCGTCACGTCAGCTGAGCTGACGGCGTGCCTTCTTCTACGCTCTTTCAAGGCTCGTGCGAGAGATCTCGCTGACCTAGTCGTTTTAATTCCTTGCTAGGTACCGTCAGGTTGTCACCATGCGTGACATCACCTGTACTGCCGTGCGTTTGTACATGACGCACGGTGGAACGCCGATCGATGAAGGAACAATGATGACAAACATAACAATTCACGCCCTTGGACTGGTTACGCTGATTGGTTTGGCGGGGTGTGCTGATCCACGACTGGGGCCAAACAGTAAAACCGGGTGGGTAACCGAGTTTTATACTGTGGAGAAACTGCAGCAAGATCGCCCCAAGTGTCTTGCCGGGCTCAGCGCCGAGCAAATAGCAGAAAACCGATATGCCGAAATTTCGGTGTCTCACTTTCGCTCTTATCGATATGTAAGTGCGTTGGTCCCTGCTTCGATAAAACTCCATGTCCACGACAAGGTCGAGATCTCACCGCCATTCTGCAAGGATGGCACGGTGCCACAAGTAATCCAGATATTGAAGCCCGCTTCGTGAACGGTCGCAGCATCAGTTACTTCGGCAACGCCGACGAGTCTGGTCAGGCACTTACCAAATTGTGTCGTTACCCCGCATGTGGCAAGACAAGAGTTCACAGATGAAACGATTTTTGATGCTTGTTGGCATCGCGTTCGCCGCTATTGTTCCCGCGCTTTTCGTCCGAATGACAGGGTGGAAGCTGTCACCTCTTGCTGCTGCCTCGACTTTCGGTATTGCAGTGGTAGCCGCCGGGTTCATGCTCTCGTGGGGAGCGGAGACGGCTGAGAAGCACATTTCCCAAGGCTTGATTCTCGCGGCAGTTGCTCTGGTCACCGTGTTGCCCGAATACGCTGTCGATATGTACTACGCGTTTCAGGCGGGTAAAGCTCCAGAGTCCAGTTACGTCCATTATGCTGCCGCCAATATGACCGGGGCCAATCGCATGCTCGTCGGTCTTGCCTGGCCTACGATCATGTTGCTGCACTGGTGGCGTAATCGAGAGCGGCACATCGTGCTCGGCTCCGCGAACAGGCTCGAAATTGGTTTCCTGCTGCTCGCAAGCGTGTATGGATTTGTAATCCTTTTCAAAAACCGGATCGATCTGATCGATTTTGCCGTCTTGTTCGCCGTGTTCGCATGCTATATATGGCAGGTGGGCCGCATTCCAAAAGCAGAGAACAGCGAAGCGGCCGAAGAGGATGAGGAGCCAGGACCCGCCGCTGCGCTGTCGGCACTGCCGCTTTGCGCCCAGTGGGCCTGGATGGCAGGCCTCGGGTTGTTCGCGGCATTCGCCATCCTGATGTCAGCTGAACCCTTCGCCGAAGCTATTGTCGCATCCGGACGGCAAATCGGCATCGACGAGTTTTTGCTCATTCAATGGATCGCGCCGATCGCCAGTGAGGCCCCATCGATTTCAATCGCCATCCTCTTTGTGCTTTCCCGACGTGCTGCCAATGCGCTGACAACCATGATCAGCGACAAAATTAATCAGTGGACCCTCTTGGTTGGGATGCTTCCCCTTGCTATGAGCTTCGGTGCCGGCGATGTCATCGGGTTGCGCCTGGACGGGCGACAGCACGAGGAGTTTTTCTTGACCGCTGCGCAGTCAATTTTTGCGCTTTCACTGCTTTTACGCCTTCGCTTCTCGCTATGGAGCGGGATGGTTCTGATCCTGCTGTTTGCCGCTCAGATTGCGATCGCGTTCGTGTTTCAGCACGACGAAGGAAAGGTTATCGCTTCATTGACCATATTGGCCTGGGTATATCTAGGCTTGTCTGTCCCCTTATTCCTTAAGCAACTTCCTGGTCTCGCTTCAGTGATCAGATCAGTTGTCCGCGGTCCCGCCCCCATCCAATAAGCAGCAATTTTTTCGTAAATTTTATGTACTTGATTCGTAATTTTGTTATTGCCGTCTCCTGGCTGTTCTTATCCGTTTCGATGGCCAATGCCGACGAACAGTCGACACAGACGAAGGCCAAGCAGATCTGGCAACTACTGGACTATCTAGCCGTCGACTATAGAAAGGCGGTTAAGGACGGCACGGTTTCGAGCGCCGCCGAGTATGCCGAGATGCAGGAGTTCGCCACTGCCGCCGAGCGCCAACTAGGTGAATTGGCTCCGCCACCGTCGCAGGATCTGGTTGCCAATGCTCATAAGCTTCGACTCGCTATTGACCAGAAAGCAAGTGCCGAGGTGGTTTCGGCGCAAGCACGCGCCTTAGCCGCTGCTCTCGTCACAATCTATCCAATCCCAATGGCCCCGGTTCGGCTGCCCGACCTGAAGCGTGGCGCAGAACTGTATCAGTCGAACTGTGCGGCATGTCATGGCGTGTCTGGCCGTTCCGACGGGCCGCTGTCAGTGACACTGAGTCCACCGCCGATTGTCCTCGCCGACCATACGAGGGCGCGGGAACGAAGTGTCTTCGCACTACAGCAGATCATCACGCATGGGGTGCAAGGTACGTCCATGCCCAGTTTTGCCCAACTGTTCGATGACGACCGATGGGCACTCGCCTACTTCGCTTCATCACTTTCGTACAGCGACAACGACCGCCAGGCCGGTGCAGCGCTTTGGGCGTCGCGCCCGAATCTACACGCCGCCGTGCCGGATTTAGCCAAGCTAAGCCAACTCTCCGAAGCGAACCTCGTGTCGACCGTTGGCGCTGACGTGGCTCGCCCGCTAGTAGCGTACCTGCGGTCAACCCCGGCGTCGGCAGGCGCCGCTACCGTAGACACCTTGCCATTGGCGAAGGCGAAGCTGCGAGAGAGCGTGGCGGCTATCGACAAAGGCGATATGCAAGGCGCATCGCGGCTGGCACTGTCTGCCTATCTCGATGGATTCGAGCCGGTAGAACCTGCACTTGCGGCAAAGGATGAATCTTTGTTCAACCACATCGAAACGACGATGGGCGCGTTTCGAAGCGCTATCACGTCGGGAAAACCAGCCGAAGCGCGGGTTATCGAGCAGCGCCTTCAGGACCTGTTGACCGAAGCCCAGGCGGCGCTTGGCGGAGCCAGCGATCCACTCTCGACCTTCATCGGTGCACTGACGATCCTGCTGCGGGAGGGCATAGAAGCGTTGCTGGTGGTAGTTGCAATGATCGCTTTCCTGAAGAAGGCTGATCGTCGCGATGTTCTGCCGTACATTCACGCGGGCTGGGTCGCCGCATTGACTGCCGGCGCCGCGACCTGGGGAGTGGCCACCTATCTTGTAGATGTGTCTGGCGCCAGCCGCGAAATGACAGAGGGCTTCTCCGCCGTGTTTGCCGCTATTGTCCTGCTCACGGTGGGAATCTGGATGCACCAGAAGAGTCTTGCCGGCCGCTGGCAGGCGTATGTGCGCGACAAGCTATCTTCGGCACTGACAAAGAGCTCGGCATTAATGCTGTTTACCTTGTCTTTTGTGACCGTCTATCGTGAAGTCTTCGAAACAGTACTGTTCTACGCGGCTCTGTGGAGCGATGGGAACGGTCCGTACATGCTCGCAGGTCTGGGGTGCGGAATCGCGATTTTAAGCGCGATCGCAGTCGTCCTGCTGCGGTCGTCTGCGCGTCTGCCGATAAGCCAGTTCTTCGCATTCAGCTCAGCCCTGGTTGCGGTGCTCGCCACGGTATTGATCGGAAAGGGAGTGGCCGCTCTGCAAAAAGTGGGGATATTCGAGAACACGGCGGTTAGCGCTCCGCACATCGAGATTCTTGGTATTTACCCGTCTTTGCAGACCTTGACAGCCCAACTGCTGCTCGTCGCCGTCGTAATTATTTCCGTTACATACAATCTGCGCTCTAGAAAAAACTTGAACGCAGAAAGTGCTTGACCCTCCAGTAACTGCAGAGTTTATAAATAGCGAATATCCGTACGTAAAGGTTCTGCATGGCGAACTGCTCTCATAACATATCGAAATTCCTCTTCATAGCGATACTATCCAATGTCTTGTCGACGGCACAGCCGCTTCATGCTGAAACAGTATTTGCGACTGGACAGGCATTCACATTGCGGGAAGCTGTTGCACGCGCTCAGGAAAGTGCACCTGGGGTTCAGGGCGCCAAGGCCGCGGTCGATAGTGCCGACGCTGCAGTGCAGGCCGCACGATTGCTTCCAAACCCGACATTATCCGTGGAAGCTGAAAACATTCTTGGCACAGGTCGTTATGCACGGTTCGGCGGAAGCGAAACGACCTACTCTGTCGCGATGCCGCTGGAACTTGGCGGGAAACGTAGTTCCCGCACTCGGGTCGCACAAGCCGAGCAGTCGGCGGCACAAATTGGTGTTGCCGTCGCCAAAGCAGACCTGACGTTAAAAATAACCCAGGCGTTCATTGCCGTCGCGGCAAGCGAACGGCGTCTCAGGATAGCGGATCAACGGCGGGAACTGGCAGTGCAGACTGAACGCGTCGCACACCTTCGCGTTGGTGCCGGCAAGGTCTCCCCTATCGACGAACAGAGAGCGTCCGCCCAGCGTCTCAGAGCGGATGTCGACGCAGGTCGTGCCGCGCGTGCGACAGAAGTGGCGCGAGCAAACCTGGCCCGATTAATCGGGGCAACACAACCATTGGCAATCGTGGCGCCGTGGTTCGACGATACGAGTGCAGAAGCCGGGATCGATGCGCCAGAAAGCTCGCTGTCACGCGCGGCCGCCGAGGCCCAGGTGGCGGCTGCCCGTGCGCGCGTAGATAGCGCGCGTCGCGCCCGCATCCCAGACCTGACCGTCAGCGCAGGTACGCGCCGGATAAAGGAAACAAGCGACACCGCAGCAGTCGTCGCGCTATCGATTCCACTTCCCCTGTTCAACCGGGGCGATGCAGAGGTGGCCCGTGCGAGGGCCGAACTGGACAAGGCGGAAGCAGAACGCAACGCTGCCGCACTAGACCTCGCTGAAGCCCTTGCATCTGCCCGGGCCGACGTCACTGACGCTAGGGCGAGCGCCATATCTGCGAGCGGTCCCGAGCTAGCTGCGGCCCAGGAGGCGGCGCGTATCGCGCGTATCGGCTACGCCGAGGGCAAGTTTTCGCAACTCGATCTGATTGAGGCCGAACGCTCTCTGTCACAGACGCAGGAAGCTGCCATCGACGCCTTGGCCACGTTTCACGACGCCCGCGCTCGTCTGGCGCGACTGCTCGGACACCTCGACCCAATTTATAAGGACTGATTGATGCCCAAGTTTTACCGTCCCCTCATCTACGCGTGCTTGTTATGGCTGGCAGCGTGCTCCAAATCACCGCAGGCTGGCAGGGAACCAGCTGCCGAACAACCGCATGTGGAACACACGGGCGAACAGCGCAAGAATGACAAAACTGAAGAGGCAGAGAAACGGGAGTCGGCTGAGAAAGGTGAAGCCTCCGAGAAGGGTAAAGCCGACACCATTCGCATGACGAATGCACAACTTGTCGCATCGAGCATCGAGGTAGCACCAGTACGTCAGATCGCCACCGACTCGGTCGAAGCGCCAGGGATGATCGATGCGAGTCCTTCACGCTCCGAAGTGGTTGCGGTCGCCGTTGGTGGTCGGATTACCGCCCTGCACCGTAATTTAGGAGAGCCAGTAAATCGTGGTGATGTGCTCGCGGTCGTCGAAAGTGGCGAGGCGGCTCAGCTGAGAGCGGATTTGGAAGCGGCACGGCGAGACCGCGAACTCGCGCGGGGCACCTTGCAGCGCGAAGAGCGGCTGTTCAAAGAAAAAGTGTCAGCCGAACAAGACTATATCGCTGCCAAGGCTGCCGCAGCTGAAGGGCAGACACGTTACCGGCTCGCCGAGCAGCGACTGGCTGCTGCCGGAGGCAGCGGGAGTGGCCCCTTGAACCGTCTTGTGGTGCGCTCCCCCATCAAAGGCTACGTGGTTGCGCGCCAAGCGGTATTGGGCAACGTCGTTGGACCCAACACTGAGCTTTTCCGTATCGCCGACTTGTCCGAAGTGTCGGTCGCGCTGGCTTTGGCCCCCGAGGATGCCAGTCGTGTGCATGTGGGCGCCGCGGTGGACGTCTCCACGCCGACCCGCAATGGCACTGCACATATCGCCTTCGTATCGCGGGTGATCGACGCAAACACGCGTCAGGTGCAGGCCTTGGCGACCCTGCCGAATGCCCAAGGTCTCTGGCGGGTGGGTGAAACAGTTCGCGCTGCCGTCCTGCTGGAGCATCCGAACGGAAAGACTGTCCTGGCTGTCCCTCAGAACGCGCTGCAGACGGTCGAGGACAAGCCTTCCGTCTTCGTTCGTACGAATGACGGCTTTGCAGTCAGGCCTGTCACGCTCGGCCCGTCCAATGGCAATTATGTCACGGTCGTCTCTGGCTTGACGGGTGACGAGCGCGTCGCCGTGACCAACAGCTATGTACTGAAAGCCGAGCTGGGCAAAGGCGAAGGTGGTGATGATGATTAACATGACGCTTCCACGGATGCGAGGACGGGGCCTGAAATGATTGCTCGCATCGTCACCTTCGCGGTAGCCCGTCGTTGGCTGGTACTGTTCACAAGCTTGTTGGCGGCCCTGGCCGGTGCCGTCGCTCTGTCGCGCCTTCCCATCGACGCCGTGCCCGACATTACCAACGTCCAGGTACAAATTAATACGTCGGCTCCCGCCTTGTCACCGGCCGACGTCGAGCGGCAAGTAACTTTTCCTATCGAGACAGCGTTGGCAGGAATTCCGGGGCTGCAATCCACGCGTTCGCTGACCCGGCACGGTTTTGCTCAGGTCACGGCTGTGTTCTCGGAAGACACGGATATTTACTTCGCCCGCCAGCAGGTGGCTGAGCGCCTGCGCTCCGCCGAACGCGATCTGCCTACAGGTGTCGCTCCTGCCATGGGGCCTGTCGCCACCGGTCTGGGCGACGTTTACATGTGGACAGTGGAGTTTTCCGGCCGACACGAATCCGGGGCGAAGACCGGCCTGCAACCGGACGGCAGCTACGTGACGCCAGAAGGCACCCGGCTGCATAACGAGGTCGAGAAAACGACGTATCTGCGTACGATCCAGGACTGGATCGTAGCACCGCAGCTCAAGACAACGAAAGGGCTTGCCGGTATCGATGTCCTGGGGGGATACGTCAAGCAGTACGTGGTCATGCCCGATCCGCAACGACTCGCGGCGGCAGGCTTGACCATGACCGCCCTGGCCGAGGGGCTGGAACGCAACAATACCAGCGCAGGCGCCGGAATCGTTGAACGTAACGGTGAAGCGCTCACGGTGCGGGCCGATGCACGCGTCACCACGGTGGACGATCTCAGCAAGATCGTCGTCGCCACGCGTAACGGCACACCTATCCTCGTTTCGCAAGTCGCACAGGTTACCGTTGGCCATGCAGTGCGCTTTGGTTCTGCGTCGGAGTCCGGCCACGAAGTCGTACTCGGTACCGCCGTCATGCGGATAGGAGAAAATAGCCGGACCGTTGCCGCCGCGGTCGATGCACGATTGAAGGAAATTGCCCGCTCGTTACCAGCTGACGTTATCGTCAAGCCGGTACTCGATCGAACCCGGCTCGTCGACGCAACGATCCACACTGTCGCCAAAAACCTGATAGAAGGTGCGCTGCTGGTCATTGTGGTGCTGTTCGCACTGCTCGGCAATATCCGGGCCGCGCTGATCGCGGCTGCGGTCATTCCCATAACGATGTTGCTGACCTCGGCCGGCATGCTGCGGGCCGGCGTGACCGCAAATCTCATGAGCCTCGGTGCGCTCGACTTCGGGCTGATTGTTGATGGCGCCGTGATCATCGTCGAGAATGCCTTGCGACGTCTCGCTGATCGGCAGCACGACGCCGGCCGCGTACTGACCAAGGCTGAACGCCTTGAAGTGGTAGCGACCGCCGCGCGGGAGATGATCCGGCCTAGTGTCTATGGTCAGGGCATCATCATGCTGGTGTATGTTCCCCTGCTGACGTTCCAAGGGGTCGAAGGAAGGATGTTTATGCCGATGGCCGTAACGGTCATTCTGGCGCTCGCGTTCGCATTCGTCCTGTCGCTGACCTTTGTGCCTGCAATGATCGCCCTCTGGCTGTCGAAACACGTCGAGGAACAGGAGAACCGGTTCGTGGCGGGAACGACAAGGCGCTACGCCACCTGGCTCGACCGTGCCGTGGCACGGCCAAAGCTGACAGGTGGCATCGGTGTTGGCGCCCTGGGTCTGGCACTGCTGCTGTTTACGACGCTGGGCCAGGAATTCCTGCCAACACTCGACGAAAAAGACGTTCTGCTGCAAGCCTGGCGTATTCCGGGAACCTCGGTGGACCAAAGCCAGTCGATGCAGTTCGCGATCGAGAAAGCCGTGGCGAAGCTTCCAGAGGTCAAACTGGTCTTTTCCCGCACCGGCACCGCCGAACTCGCGTCCGACCCCATGCCGCCCAACGGTACCGATACCTTCATCATCCTGAAAGAGCGCTCCGAGTGGCCAGAACCAGGCATGTCGAAAGCCGAGGTGGTCGAGAAGATTGAGCGCGCTGTCGCCGTTCTTCCCGGTCAAACGTATGAGCTGACACAGCCTATCCAGATGCGTTTCAACGAGTTGCTGGCCGGCGTTCGAGGAGACATCGCGGTCAAGGTCTACGGTGACGACTTCACGACGATGACCCAGACGGCCGAACGGATTGCCGCCCAGTTGCGTGAGACCGAGGGAGCGGCCGATGTGCGGGTCGAACAGGTGGCAGGACTTCCCCTTCTCGATGCAAGGCTCGACCGGGACGCCATGGCCCGTGTCGGACTGACGGCCCAGGATGTGTACGGCACACTGGCTGCGGCGCTCGCCGGACAGGAAGCAGGTATCGTGTATGAAGGCGATCGCCGCTTCGAGGTCGTCGTGAAACTTCCCGATGCGGTAAGGCAGGACATCAACGGTCTGCGGCAATTGCCTGTTCCTACCCCGGCGGGCGGCTTCGTCCCCTTGGGGTCGGTGGCTTCGCTGGTTGCAGCCAAGGGACCCAATCAGATCAGCCGCGAGAACGGCAAGCGCCGCGTGGTTGTGCAAGCCAACGTTCGCGGTCGTGACATCGCCGGCGTGGTGCAGGAAGCGCAGGCGCGCATCGCGTCGCAGGTGCGGTTACCGGCCGGTACCTGGCTCGAATGGGGTGGCCAGTTCGAGAACCTGGAGCGCGCACGATCCCGCCTCGCGATCGTCGTGCCGCTTTGTTTCGTCTTGATCCTGTCGCTGTTGTACTCGGCGGTGGGCTCCTGGCGCAAGACCGCGATCATTTTCACTGGAGTACCGTTGGCCCTGGTCGGCGGTGTGGCTGCCCTATGGCTGCGTGGACTTCCGTTCTCTATCACTGCGGCCGTGGGTTTCATTGCCCTGTCGGGTGTGGCAGTGCTCAACGGCTTGGTGATGGTGAGCGCGATCGACGATCTCGCGACACGCATGCCTTGGGAGCGCGCAGTACGCGAAGGCGCGGTGCGGCGCCTGCGTCCGGTCATGATGACTGCCCTGGTAGCGTCCTTGGGATTCGTACCGATGGCCCTGGCGACAGGCGCTGGAGCGGAGGTTCAACGTCCGCTGGCAACAGTGGTCATTGGCGGGTTGATTTCGGCCACCTTGCTGACTCTGTTCGTCCTTCCTGCCCTTTGTGCTCGCTTCGCACGGCCGACGAACACGTCTGCCATGACGGAGAGAGGTAGAACGTCAGTCTCGAAAAAATGAGGACGGCTTCGTGCACGCACTCGGAATCTGCAATCACGTAAGCTCGACATCCAGATAACCTACATGAATCAATAGCAAGCTATGTCCAGCGTTACGATGACCTACTTGGAAAGCACTTTTTCCATTCCCAAGATGGATTGCCCATCCGAAGAAAACTTGATCCGCATGGCACTTGGCAACCGTTCTGGCATTCGATCGTTAATGTTCGATCTATCCAAACAGGAACTTACGGTGGTACATCTGGGTGAAGCGGAAACGATATTGAGTCGGCTGCGCCCGCTGAACCTGGGCGCTGTACTCAAGGCTTCACAACCAGCTTTGACTCCTGAAAGTTCGTCCTCGGAAGGGCCACGATGGGAAAGCGTGTTCACCATTCCCAAGATGGACTGCGCATCCGAAGAGAACCTCATCAGGATGGCGTGCAACGATGACCTCCACGTACTGTCGATGTCGTTCGATTTGCCGAACAGGGAGCTGAAGGTGATGCATACCGGATCGGCCGAGCACGTGCTCGAACTGCTCCTGCCCCTCAGGCTGGGCGCCAGCCTGCGCAGTTCGAGCGCGGCGACCACCGATCCGGATCACTCACGGCATTCAAGCGACGAGGATGGGGCGGAGGCGCGGACTCTGCGCCTGCTCCTGGCGATCAACGGCGTCATGTTTTTTGTCGAGCTGCTCGTCGGGTGGATCGCACAGTCGGCGGGCCTGGTTGCCGACTCGTTAGATATGTTCGCCGACGCTGCAGTCTATGGACTGGCGCTGTATGCAGTCGGCCGTGCGGCGCATCTGAAGACGCGGTCCGCTCATATTGCCGGGTGGTTGCAGATGGCTTTGGCGATCGGAGCGCTCAGCGAGGTCGTCCGGCGCTTCGTGTACGGCAGCGAACCGCAATCGCTCCTGATGGTGGGTATTGGCCTGCTCGCCCTGGCGGCAAACGTGAGCTGTCTTGTACTTATTACCAAAAAGCGCGACAGCGGCGCCCACATGAAGGCAAGCTATATTTTCTCCGCGAACGACGTTGTGGCCAACCTTGGAGTGATCGTGGCCGGTGTACTGGTGAATTGGACCGGTTCGCCTTATCCGGACCTGGTCATCGGTATTATCATCGGCTTGGTGGTCCTCAATGGGGCGCGTAGGATCCTCCAACTGCGCTGAATTCGTAAGCCGTGATTGCTTCCTGTGGCAGGAAGGCGAAAGAACGAACTCGAATCCTTATGGCTACTCGAGGGCCTAACATGAGGTGTAAAAATGAACATGCGAATTGGCGAACTGGCGAAGCTCGCGGCCTGCCAACCCGAGACGATTCGATTCTATGAGCAAAAGGGGCTAATGCCGGCGCCGATCAGGTCGCATGCGAACTACCGCTTGTACGACGCCAGCCATGCTGATCGTTTGCACTTCATCCGCCGTTGTCGCGCGCTAGGAATATCGTTGGATGAAGTGCAGACTCTGCTAGGTTTTCAGGATCGGCCGGACATGACATGCGGCGGAGTGAACGATTTGGTCGACCAGCATATTCTTGAGATCGACCGGCAGATTGCAGACCTTCGTACCCTGCATGCCGAGCTTTCCGAACTGCGTAGGCAATGCGATTCTGCGCGTCCCGCTGCGCGGTGTGAAATCCTCAAACAACTGGGCGAAACCTCTTCGTCAGACGGTCCCAGAAGTGAACACGTCGCTGAGCGTTGAAGCAAGCTCGAGCACCATGAAAGGTAACGCGAAAGCTACCCGTGCCGTTGCAGCAACTCTTCTACTTCACTTTCCGGGACGACCAGTGGAAATGCGTAACGACCCATCCCTCACCTTTCTTTTCCAAGACTGCGGTTTCGGTCCCGATTAGGCGAACCGCCGAACCTTTATACGTGCCTTGCGTCTCGGTTTCCTGGATGACGACGGCCATGTCGCCACCTATCCGCTCGCTTCCTTTCACCACCTTCCGGCTTGTGTTCTTTGCGAAAGCGACATCGGCGGGAAGATGGTGCCCTGCGTATTCGTCCTTGGACTGCTCGACATGGCCACTCTCGAAGATCTGGACTGCGGGACTGAGTAGCGACAGCGCCTTTGCGGTATCACCGCTGGCGACCGCTGCATGGTACTCCCCAACGACCTCGGTCGGACTGGCGGCGAAGACGGGAAGTGATGTCACGGCAAAAAAGGCGAGGCAAAACAGTCGGCGCATCGAGGCTCCTTATGGACGGAAATTACAAGCCTGACATTACACCAGAGACGGGTAAGCAGCTCAAGATTTTCGCCAGTCCTACCTCCATACTTTGTCGTCCTCGGCGGCAATTGGATTCCCGATCACGTCCGAACTGCACGAACACGTCCAAATAGCTGCATCTTCAGCCACTGACGCACACGCGGCGTGTTCGACTCAAAAGGCAGATAGAACAGGTAAGCGCCGACAACGAGCACCAGATACATGCCGGCGTACATGAGGTAATGGGACAACCGGTAGGGCGAGAGCTGGCCGAGACCCAACATCGAAGCGAGCAGATGCCCCATCAAGAGGATCACTGGCACGTGCAGCACGTACAAGGTGAATGAAAAGTTCGCGAAGAACCGTCCCGTCCGGTCCAGCCAGTCCAGCTTGGGCCCCAGGCGGCGCTTGAACTGCATGCTCGACAGGAACAGTACGAACAGCAGGCTGAAAAGTAGGTACTGCGGAAAGCCTTCCGGCGTGATGTCGGTTTTACCCTCCAGCCGGATGACGATGGCACTGCCGACAAACAGGAACAGCAAGGCCCAGCGCCAGAGCGGACCCGCCTCGATCTTCACCCGTGAGAACGCAGCGCCTAACAGCCATATCGAAAAATAAATCAATATGCTGCCATGCACCAACTGGAAGATGGCGCCGATCGCCAACACCGCCGCGGCCCGTGTCGCGATTGTCCTGCCGCGAAACACCAGCACCAGAAGCGGGAACAGCAGGTAGTACCAGGTTTCATTGGCGAGGCTCCATAATGGGAAGTTGCCGCCGAACGGGGGGACGATGAGCGTTTGCAGGCCAATCATGTTCCCGAAAAACGCGCTCATCGAGTACGCCTCGGACGTCGAAAACGACACGCGCGCCGTATCGAGGGCGCCGATGGCAGAACCTGCAAGCAACACGACGAGGAAAGTCGGCACAAGCACGACCCACAGGCGCGAGACCCGGTCGATCGTGTAATTCTGGAACGCGCGGTCCGAGTCCAGCTTATTGAGAAAGCTTCCGCCGACCAGCCAGCCACTGAGCACGAAAAAGACGATCACGGCAAGGTAAGCGAATCCGGCGCCGAACGCCAAGCCCTGAAACAGCAACGGCGGGTTCGTTACTGTGCCGAAGCCGGGATACATCTGGGCACGCAAATGTGCTGCGGCCACCACCAGCGCTGCGAGGCCCCTCAACAGGGAGATCAACATCGAGTGCCAACAGTCTTCCTGCAGATTCGTCTTTTCGAGAATGGTGATTTTCGGCATGACAGCCTCGCTGTGTGAACAAACCCGAATAACGATATAACCCAACCATTGTTGATGTCCTGACTAGTCCCAAGTGCAGTTGACGCCTGCAGGGCCTTGCTGGTCTTATCCGGTCCGAAGCGCCAAAAGCGCTGCCTTGATGCATTCTCTTGATTTGCGGTACCATGTTTGGATGATGCGCACGATCTTTCGCCTTCTGCTGTGGCTTTCGATCACGGTGCTGTCCCTGCAGGGCGGCGCTGCGATGGCGGTCGGGCAGCCTGAACAGGCCGTGCACGAAACAGTGGTCATGACCGGCCACCAACACCATCGGGCCGCCGCGCAAGCGGACGGAGGGCACTGCACCGAGGCTGACTCCAAGACAGTGGTTTCGTCACACGCCAAGTGCGCCGCTTGCGCAAGTTGCTGCGTTGGCGCCTGCGCGCCTCCAGGACTACTGCCCACCTTCCACGCACCGCCGTTCTCTTCCTCGCTGCACGCTCTTGCGGAAGCCGCGATGACGTCCTTCGTCCCTCCCGCCCTCGAGCGACCACCACGCCTCGATCTCGTTTGATTTTTCCGCGCGCGCTGACGGCGCGCATCCGGGCTGCCTGGTGCAGCCCTCAATCAACACGAAACAAACCATGAAATTTTCACCCCTGCTGCTGTTCGCAGCTGGCGTGCCGCTGCTCGCTTGCGCGCAAGCGCAGCAGACCTTGCCGTCCGCCGCCGACGCGAATGCGCCTGTCGCGCCCCTGCAGTACCAATCCGTCTTCGCCAATGTCGTCGCGTCGAAGGAAGCGCCGCAAGCGCCCGATAAACGCTGGGCTCGCGCTAACCGCGTCGTCCTCGGCGAGGAAGCAGAAGCTTCCGTATCGGGCGAACAGTCCACTGCTGGCGTATCCCAGAAGGTCTCCACGCCAGAACACATGCACGGCAAGCACGAACACGAAGGAGCGCACCAATGAACTCACCTGTACGACCTGGCCTGCGTCGATTGGCTGTAGCGGTCAGTGCCGCGCTGCTCACAGGCTGCGCGAGCTTTTCCCAAGACGGCGGACTCGATGATGTCGCCCGGATGACGCAGGAACGCATCGCCCAGCCGGCACCGTTGAAGCGGGACCAAGACTCGCGGGCCGAAGTGACCGCCCTGCTCGCCAAGCCGCTCACCGCCGACGCTGCGGTGCGCATTGCCCTGCTCAACAACCAGGGCCTGCAGGCGTCCTTCGCCGCGCTCGCGATCGCCGAAGCGGACTTCGTCCAGGCTGGGCGTCTGCCGAACCCGGGCTTCAGCTTTGGTCGGGTACGCGGGGGTGGCGAGACCGAAATCGACCGGGGGCTGTCCTTCGACCTGGCAGCGCTCGTGACCCTGCCGGCCCGCACCCGCATCGAACGTCGGCGCTTCGAACAAGCCAAGCTGCAGGCGGCAATGCAGGCTGTGAACCTGGCGGCCGACACGCGCAAGGCGTATTACTCGGCCGTGGCTGCGGCGCAGGCAGCGGGCTTCGCGGACACGGTACGTGGATCGGCCGAGGCGGCCGCCGAGCTTGCCGCGCGCATGCGCGCCACAGGCAACTGGAGCACCCTCGACGCCGCGCGCGAGCGCGCCTTCTACCAGGACGCGTTGACCCAGCAGGCACAAGCGCGCCTGCAGGCCACGACCGCACGCGAGGAACTGGTCCGCCTGCTGGGCCTGTGGGGCCCTTCCCTCGCATTCACCCTGCCTGACCGGCTGCCTGAGCTGCCCGCGCAGCCAGACCAGCCGGCCAATGCCGAAGCGACCGCGCTGTCGCAGCGGCTCGACGTCCTCATCGCGCGCCAGGATGCGCAGGCGACGGCACAGGCGCTCGGCCTGACCAAAGCGACCGGTTTCATCAACGTGTTCGATGCGGGTTACGCCAACAAGAGCACGACCGGCGCGCCCCGCGAGAACGGCTACGAGGTATCGCTCGAGTTGCCGCTGTTCGACTGGGGCGGCGCGCGCGTGGCGCGGGCACAGGCAACGTACATGCAGGCGGTCTACCGTACCGGCGACATCGCCGTGAAAGCGCGCTCCGAAGTGCGCCAGGCCTATGCGAGCTATCGCACCACCTATGACATCGCCCGCCATTACCGCGACGAGGTCGTTCCCCTGCGCAAGCAGATCGCGGATGAGGTGCTGCTCCGCTACAACGGCATGTTGGCGAGCACCTTCGAATTGCTTGCCGAATCGCGCGAACAGCTTGCGGCCGTCAACGCCTCCATCGCGGCGCAGCGCGATTTCTGGATCGCCGACACCAATCTTCAGACCGCCATGAATGCAGGCGGCAATACTGATTCAAGGACAGCACAATGATTTCCCGTCGAGATTTTTTCAAAGGCGCCGGCGCCGTCGCGGTAAGCACTGCCGCAGTCAGCCGTGTGGGCGCAGCATCGCTGCCCGAAGCGATGGTCATGGACAATGCAAAGACCCATGTGCCGCCGCCACCCGCCACCGGGCGTCCGTTCAACCCGGTCGTGACCCTGAACGGCTGGTCCCTGCCCTGGCGGATGAACAACGGCGTGAAAGAGTTCCACCTGGTTGCCGAACCGGTGGTGCGCGAGTTCGCTCCCGGCATGAAGGTCAACTTGTGGGGCTACAACGGCCAGTCCCCGGGCCCGACCATCGAGGTCGTCGAGGGTGACCGGGTGCGTATTTTCGTGACCAATAAACTCCCCGAGCACACCAGCGTGCACTGGCACGGCCAGCGCCTGCCGAACGGCATGGATGGCGTGACCGGTCTCACCCAGCCGGGTATCTCGCCGGGTAAGACCTTCGTCTACGAGTTCGTGGCGAAGCGCCCGGGTACCTTCATGTACCACCCCCATGCCGACGAGATGACCCAGATGGCGATGGGCATGATGGGCTTCTGGGTGACGCACCCGAAGGACATCGGGCGGTTTGCCGTCGACCGCGACTTCGTCTTCCTGCTCAGCGCCTACGACATCGAACCGGGCAGCTATACCCCGAAGGTCAACACGATGCTGGACCATAACCTCTGGACCTTTAACAGCCGGGTCTTTCCGGGTATCGACACGATGCCGGTACGGCAAGGCGACCGTGTGCGCATCCGTGTCGGCAACCTGACGATGACGAACCACCCGATCCATGTTCACGGTCATGAGTTCGAGGTGACCGGCACCGATGGCGGCTGGACCCCGCCCGGCTCGCGCTGGCCGGAGGTGACCACGGACGTCGCCGTCGGCCAGATGCGGGCGATCGAGTTCATCGCCACCGACCCGGGTGACTGGGCCTTCCACTGCCACAAGTCACATCACACAATGAATGCGATGGGCCACAACGTGCCGACGCTGACTGGCGTTGACCACCGAGGCATTGCCGAGAAGATCAACAAGATCGTGCCGGATTACATGGTCATGGGCGACAAGGGCGGCTCGATGGGAGGCATGGAAATGCCGATCCCGGAAAACACTCTGCCGATGATGACTGGCGACGGGCCATTCGGCGGCGTCGAGATGGGCGGCATGTTCACCGTGCTGAAGGTGCGCAAGGACCAGAAGCGTGGCGACTACAGCGACCCGGGCTGGTACAAGCATCCGGCGGGTACGGTCGCCTACGAATGGACTGGTCAGTTGCCTGAGCCTGCACGCAGCAGCGATGCTGGACGCAGCCTGATGCCGGCCACCAGCAAGCCCGACGTCGAGCTGCAGGTGCGCAAACCCTCGGGGCATGCGGAGCATTAAGGCAAAGCACACTAGCAGCATGACGGAATGCCGGCATGAACATCGTGTCGGCACACTGCACCACGCCTGGCCTCTCAGTTCTTTCGCTCCAGATCCCGGATGTATTCCTTCATTTCGCCAATTTCCTTTTTCTGTGCAGCGATGATCCCGTCGGCGAGCTTGCGAACCCGCGGGTCGGTAATGTTGGCGCGTTCGCTGGTCAGGATAGCAATGGAGTGGTGGGGGATCATGGCGCGCATATAGGCCACGTCGCCCACCGTCGCCTGGCTGCGCACCAGCCATAGCGCACCAAGGAATACCACCAGGCTTCCGATAAGGATTCCTACGTTGACGCCTTTGTTCGGATACATCTTCCACATGAAAGCAAGCATCACGATCGCCATCGTGGCGCCCATGATGAGTGCCATGAACGCTCTTGTTTCGCTGAAGAATATGTGGTCGACTGAATAGACATTCAGATACATCAGCCCGAACATGATGATTGTTCCAGCCGCGATCATCTGAGCGAAGGTTGTGTATTTCATTGTTGCCATCGTATTGCTGCGGTGGGGTGCAGGCGAATCTTGCATTGATTTCTCCTTTAAAACGAATCGACGTAAAACAGCGCCGGGTTAACATGACCCGGCGCCCGATGCTGCCGGTTAGCGCGAGCAAGCCTTTCAGAAGTCCTGATCCTTTCTCTTGTCGCCGGTAGCGGGCATGAATCCGCAATCGCGGAATTGCTCGCACAGCATGTGCCGCATCTCGTTGATCTGGTTCTTCTGCGTCACGACGATGTTCTCGCAGTAGCGATGGAGGGAGTCGTGGTCGATGTCGCTCTTGACCTGGCAGTGCAGGCTGGGCGCGAGTGCGCTGAGATGATGGTTACTGAAGGTGCGCAGGAAGGTCTGGTTGAACTGTGCGCCGGCCGGCGTACTCTCGAGGGTAGCGATCATCCTTTGGCCGTCGGCGGTAAGCTGGGGCGTGTGCTGCATTCCGTACCAGTCGCGCAAGAAGCGCTGGGCCCGCATGATTTCTTCCCGCTGCGTACGATTAGCCTGGCGAGACATGGAGCGAATTTGATCATCGCTCGCCTTGGCCACGGTGGCGCCGTAGCCAGGTGTCGGCGACGTCCCTTCGCCAGGATTGCTGACAGGCGCATTGCGCTGCGTGTCCGTGCCGGCTGCCAGCTCGGTCATCCGCAATGCCGAGTAATGGTGGTCGATGATAAAGACGAGATAGTTCTTCTCGAACGTCGCAGTCGAGCCGCGACCCGGGCCGTCCGCGGACGCCGTTCCCGTGATCGCCACGAGCGCCAAACCCGCGAGTGCACGCGTGGCCAAGGTGCGGCAACGCGATACCGGCGTTGCAGCGTGCGTGAAATACAGATTAGTGCGTTTCATCTTTCTCTCCCGTATGGTTGTGATGCGAGGTTCAAGCCACAGTCTTTGCCTGCTTCGATGTGAGGCTGCGCCGGCGAGCCAGAGCAGCAACGCCGAGTCCGCCCAACAGCATCGACCACGTCGCCGGCTCGGGCACGGCCATAACGACATTGTTCGCCGCTGCCCAGTACACGGTGCCGTCGTCCTCCATGTTCTGGAAAGACACAGAGGTGAGCGGACGATCCGACAGGAACGCGACAAACGCGTCCTGTGAAGCATTCGACAGCGTGAATGTCTCGCTGTCCGCACCGGACACCGCGCTTAGCACGATGGTGCGGTCCGGCATGAAGGCGCCGAATGAATCGGTTCCGAAGAAGTTTCCACCGAAGCCGAATACCCCGGACGAGAACGCGTTGAACGTGATGACGTCGCTGGACATCGTTCCACTCAGCCAGATATCGCCCCCGCTTCCCGACGGGTAAAAGCCGCCGTCGCCAGGTCCTGCACTTACCTGATAGGTGTAGGCGCCGGCCAGGCGGCTCAGGGGGCTGCCGGTTTCTACCATGGCCAGGTCGTCGAAGGTGTCGGTGGCCGAGCCGGACACCGCATTGAGAAAGGCAGCGCGGTCGGTGAAGACCGTGATGTCTGCATGTGCGGCGGAAGCCGCCATCGTCACGGCGCATGCGGCAAGCAGCTTCCGTGTGAGGGACAGACTGGATTTCATTTTGCGGTTCCTTTCGTATGCGCCTTCCCGCTTCCTGCAGGAAGGCATTGTTATCGCGAACGCAAACCCTCAAGCCGCCGCGGCCGATCCCATCCGGCGGCACTCCTCGGCGCATCGTCGGCAAGCGGCCGCGCAATCCTGGCAATGCTGCATCTGGTGCTTGGCGCACTCGTCACCGCACGCCTGGCAGATCTGGGCGCAAAGCTGGCAGAGCGCTCCGGCAAATTCGCTGCCACGGGCCATGAAGCCGGCAGCCAGCCGGCAGATTTGTGCGCAGTCCATGTCGAGTGCGATGCAGCGCGCCATCATCTTGACGTCGTCTTCCTGCAGGCAGGCCGTCGAACACATGTCGCAGGCGTCAGCGCAGGCGTTGCAGGCATCGATACATGATTGATACTGTTGTTGCATGACGTTCTCCTTGAATGGTTGAAAATACCTCTTCAAAACGTCCCTATGGATAGTGCGGGATGGTCATGGCCACCCCGCTTCGTGGTCAGAACCAGATCCGCACGCCGGCAACGATCTGCGTGCTCTTGTTTCGATCTCCCCTCACCCGCGCATAGTCGGCGGTGTCGCCGAAGTTGCGCGCCCAGGTCACGCCGACATAAGGGGCGAACTGGCGCCGGATCTCGTAGCGCAGGCGCAGGCCAAGTTCGAGATCGGACAGTCCGCTGCCCACGCCCCTGGCCGGATCGGAGCGGCTGTACAGGTTGGCCTCGACTTCGGGTTCGAGGATCAGCTGCTGCGTGAACAGCAGTTCGTAACGCACGTTGAAACGCACGGCAAGCCTTCCACCAGACCAGTAGGCGGTCGCTTCCGTATCGAACCAGTACGGCGCCAGGCCGCGCACGCCGAAGGCCAGCCAGTTGCGCGAATCGCCGCCACCGCTGTCGTGGCGTACGCCGAGTTGGGTACTCCAGAAGGTCGCGAAGGTGCGGTCCCACAAGGCTTCCGTACGCAGGGACTGCAGGTGCCCTCCGCGCCGCTCACCCTCGGCCTTGAACCAGGCCTTGTTGTAGTCGTTCCCGTACCATGCTTCGGCGTCTAGATTCTGGCCATGTTCGCCGTCACCCTTCGCGTATTCGAACTTGTCGAGCAGGATCCGGCCGAAGCGCATTTCGTCGTTCATCTCGTTGCCTGGCAGGTGCGCGAAGCTCGTGCCTTCGGCATAGGCGTCCGGATCGCGGGCGTCGGGCGGTGGACTGCCGCCCTGCATCGGGCCCATCTTCATGTCGTGGCCCATTCCGCCCATGCCGCCCATCGCTTGTCCCATGCTGTGGTCCATGCTTGGTTTGCCCTGTTGCGGCGCCGGCTTGGCGTCCTGCACCCGGTCGTCACCCGCATGATTCATCTGCGAGTGATCCATCCCGGGCTGGTCCATCTGCGATTTTTCCATCTGCGTGTGGTCCATCCGGGAATGATCCATTCCTTCCATCGTTTTGGACTGGCCCGTGCCGGATGCCTGGCCGGTGCCGCCCTCCTTCGGCGGCTCGGTCGTCTGAGCCGATGCCGCGTCCGCCGCCACGAGGCCAAAGATCAGCAGCGCGACCGCTGCACCGGTTTTCGTCGTTGCGGTTTTCATGAAACGACCACCTCCCTGAACATGCCTGCTTCCATGTGATAAAGAAGATGGCAGTGGTAAGCCCAATGGCCTGGGGCGTCGGCCGTCACCCGGTAAGTGACGCGCTGGGCCGGCTGCACGTTAATCGTGTGCTTGCGGACCAGGAACTCCCCGCTCGGCGACTCGAGCTCGCTCCACATGCCATGTAGGTGGATCGGATGGTTCATCATGGTGTCGTTCACCAGTACGATGCGCAACCGCTCGCCGTGCCTGAAGTGGACGGGCTTGGACTCCGAAAACTTCTGGCCGTCGAAGGACCACATGAAGCGCTCCATGTTGCCGGTCAGGTGCAATTCGATCTCGCGGGTCGGCTCACGGTCGTCGACCGGTCCGCCGATCGTGTGAAGGTCGGCATAGGTCAGCACGCGCCTCCCGTTGTTGCGCAGATTGATACCGGGGTCGTCGAGATTGGTGCGAGGCATGTCGACGTGCATGTCGACACCCGGGCCATACTCGGTGCGGGCGTGGGTGACTTTCGGAGGCGTGCCCTGGGCCATTGGCGTCGTGTGGCCGCCGCCATGGCCGGCGTGCTGCATCGGCATCTGCATCTGCCCGTGGCCCCCCGCCATTCCGCCATGGGACATGCCCGGCATGTCGTGCATGCCCTCCATCGTGTGCATGTCGTGCGGCGCCTTCCCTTCCTTGCCCGGCGCCGCCTGGCCCATTCCCGACATGCCGCCCATGCTCCCCATTGCCATCGCGCCCATCATGTCCTGCATGGCCAGCCACTGGGGCGGATCCATATCGGGCACCGGGGCAGACATGCCCGCGCGAGGCGCCAGCGTCGCGCGCACAAAACCGGAACGCCCGATCGACTGCGCGAAGATGGTGTAGGCCTGGTCGCCGGTTGGCTCGACCAGCACGTCATAGGTTTCGGCAACGGAAATCCGGAATTCGTCGACCGGCACGGGCTCGACGTCCTGTCCGTCCGCGGCGATTACCATCATTTTCAGACCCGGAATGCGAACGTCGAAGATCGTCGTCGCCGAGCCGTTGATGAAGCGCAGCCTGACTTTCTCACCCGGACGGAACAAGCCGGTCCAGTTCCTGTCCGTAGGCGTACCATTGATCAGGTAGGCCATCCTCACGCCCAGGTTGCGGCTGGCGGTCACGTCGCTGAAGTCGGTCGGCAACATGCGCATCTGGTTCCACATCTTGCGCTTGTCGAGCGCGGCCCCGAGGCCGTTCTTCCGTATGTCGTCCAGGAACTGGCCGATGGTCGGCTGGTTGGTGTTGAAGAAGTCGCTCATTTTCTTGAGCTTGGCAAAGACCTTGGCAGGATCGCCATCGACCCAGTCCGACAGCATGACGACGTAGTCACGGTCCGCCTTCACCCGTTCGCCGTTCTTCGGCTCGATCACGATCGAACCGGCCAGGCCGCTCTGCTCCTGGAATTCGGAATGGCTGTGGTACCAGTAGGTCCCGCTCTGCTTTACCTGGAAGCGATAGGTGAAGGTCTGGCCCGGAGGAATCCCGGTGAAACTGATGCCGGGCACGCCGTCCATCTCCGCCGGCACCAGGATGCCGTGCCAGTGAATGGAACTCGTGACCGGCAGCCGGTTGGTCACGCGCAGCGTCACGGTGTCGCCCTCGCGCCAGTACAGGACCGGCCCAGGAACCTGGCCGTTGACCGCGGTGGCGACCTGCGGTGCGCCAGTGAAGTTGACCGGCGCCGGCACGATCTCCAGGTCGAATTCGGTGCCGCGCAAGATCGGCTGCGCGGCCTGACCGGCTGCCAGCAGTCTGGCTGGGACCAGCCCGGCGAGGGCGGCGGCCCCTGCGCCCTGCAGGAGCCGTCGTCGCCACCGGTTCACGGCGCTCTCCTCAAAAACACGTTGCTGCATGAAGTATTCCCCTAGATGAAGTGATGAAACAATTGCCGCAGTACGGGCCCGCGTCGCGCACGCAGGCGCACTCGCAGCAAACCTCGCTGCGCAGCTACGTGGCGGATGCGGCCTGCGCGCACTCCCAAAGCGTGCGGGCTCCGCGCGTGTTTCGTCGATATCGAAATTCGAATGAAGATGAATGGCTGGCAGGCATCGGTCGATGGCATGTCGCGTGCATCCCGCATGCGCGACGTCTCCGACGGATGCCGGGAGAGCGTTCAGCCCACCTGGGAAGTCAACCGCGTGGCGGTCGCTCTATGCGGGATGGGATCCAGCCCGTGAAGGAGGAGATTGGGGAAACGGAGTCAGTTGCAAACTGCTCTGCTGGCAACCCAGCAACTGCGAACGGCGGGGGCGCCGAGGCGCCGATATAGCCGGCACTGCACGCCCGGCAGGAAGAATGCTTTTGGTGGGCGCCACTATCGCAGGGCATATCATGATCTGCGGCGACGCTGGCGTGCGCTTGTGCGGTCGACTGGGTCATCGACATCGCCATCTCATGCTCGTCGCAGTCATCCATGACCGCAGCTTCCGAGCTTGCCGACGTGGTATGCGCCATTCTGCATGGCGATGTGATCGTGGCGGCGATGCCCTGCATGGGCAGCGACACGATCAGTATCCATAGCATGAGGACTCGAACGAATGGGCGCATGTAATCAATCTAGCACATGCAAAAATGACATGTCCGCACGATACGGCATCGCAACGTTCGAAGCTTACCTGCCGATGGGATTGCCGATACTTTCGCATATGCTAGAATCGACGTGTGAAAGCCATACTGAAAGTCTTGATCGTCTGGATGACGTTGCTGGCGGTGCCGCTCCAAGGCTTCGCTTCCGCGACGATGTCCTTCTGTGTGGCGCCAGTGGCGGCACAGGACAGTCACGACCACGAATCGATGACCGACGACGCCGACATGTCCAGTGCTCACGTCCATGCTGAGCATGCAGGTCCGGACATGCAGGCCGACCATCATCCCGCGTCTCATCATCAGGCCGGCAAATGTGCTACCTGTGCGACATGCGGCTCCTGCTTGTCGATGGCGCCTTCGTTTCTTGCCGTGCTGCCGGCAACTGCTTCTTCGTCAACGACCATTCCATTTGACCGGCATCTCTTGCCATCGGTCTACCTTGCGCTCCTAGAGCGACCTCCACGCGTCTGACCTTTCGCGCTGCTGAACGCTTCGTTCGTGTCAAGGCACGGACATACCTGGCTACGCCTTCGTCGCCGGCACTTCAGCGTACACAGCCCTTCTTTATCTGTAACTGAAACGGACTGCGTCAGACCGGCAAACGCCGTCGCGCGTTCACTGCAATTAAATTTTGACTGTTTTGGAGTATTAAATGACTCGTTTGTCTTCCCTGTTCAGCACCCTCATGGTTTCCGCCGGCCTCGCACTGGCAACCGCCAACGCTTCGGCACAAATGCAGATGCAAGACCACAGTCAGCATAACGCTACGGCTACCGCTTCGCCGAATGATGCGAATGCGCTGACCGATGGTGAGATCAAGAAAGTCGACAAAGACACCGGCAAGCTGACGGTGCAACATGGGCCGCTGACCAATCTCAACATGCCTGGCATGACCATGTCCTTCAAGGTGCAGGATCCGGCGATGCTTGACCAAGTGAAAGCTGGAGACAAAATCCGGCTGCGTGTCGAGCGCATCAACGGCGCCTTCACGGTGACCAAACTGGAAACGGCCAACTGAAGCTGCCGGCGTCCTGCCGTCACTACCGGCGGCCGGACGCCGCACATCGATACCTCGACCTAAAAAATCAGGAGCAAAACATGTCCACCAAACGTATTCTGGCTTTGGCCACCTTCGCTCTCGCGAGTACCGTAACTTCGTCCGCATTCGCGCACGCCAAATTGCAATCTTCGGATCCCCTGGCCGGCAGCACACTCGCGGGTACACCGAAGCAAGTGCGCCTCAAGTTCAACGAGGCACTCGAGCCGGCGTTCAGCAAAATTAAAGTGACGGGTCCTCAAAATAACGAGATTCCGGTCACCGCGCCCACCGTCGATAAGGCTGATCCGACCGTCATGACGGCGCCGCTGCCAGCGCTGTCCTCGGGTGAGTATCACATCCAATGGTCGACGATGACCCACGACGGCCATAAGGCAAAGGGCGAAGTCACGTTCAAGGTCAAGTGATGGGGCTGGATCTGCAAGCTGTCCAGCACCTCGTCACTGCCCTTCTGAACCTCGCAGTAGCCCTCGTCACGGGAGCGAGCGTTTCCCGCTTGTGGATTGGCCGTGACGTATCCAGATGGGCCGACGCGCGCCGCCAGTCCGTCTGCAAGGCTGCGTTGGCCGGTGTCGTGGTCGCTCTGGCCGCGAACGCCGTGCTGTTGTGGCTGGAATCGGCAACCATGGCCGAAGTCCCCGTTTCTGAAGCGGCTGGCGCCACCTGGTCGATGCTGACCTCGACACACCTTGGCCTTGCATGGTCCATTGGGATGTTCGGATTGGCCATGGCTACCGTTGGGACTTGCATGTGCGGCGATCGGAGCCAGAGTTCTGCACTACTGACTTTGGCGTCGCTCGCTGTGTTCTGGTACACGCGGAGCATGGTCAGCCACGCCGCCAGCGAAGGGGACTTCAGCCTGCCCCTGCTGGCGGATTGGATTCACTTGGGCCTGATCAGCTTGTGGGTCGGCGAAGTGTTCCTTGCTGGCGGAGTCATGTTGAGAGCAACCGAAAACATGACTGAGGCCGACAGGCGTGCACGCGCAGAGTACGTGGCGTCCCTGTCCAGTTCGGCGACCTTTGCCCTGTCCGGCATTTTCGTTACAGGCCTGTATGCAAGCTGGCGCAACCTGGGCGGCTTCGACAACCTGGTCGGCAACTCGTATGGCAACACGCTCGTCGCGAAGCTGCTGCTCGTTGGCGTTGCGGCGATGCTGGGTGGGATCAATCGCTTTTTCGTGATGCCGCCATGGCTCGCACCTGAGTCATCAGGAAATGCCGCCCCTGAAGTTTTACCGATGCGCTTCAAGCGCATATTGTGGATCGAAGCGCTTGTCTTGCTTGCAGTCGTCGTTCTGGCAGCCTGGCTTGCATCGACATCGCCCCCGGGTGAACAAATGTAAGAACTTCCAGCTGACTGGTGGTTGTTTTCACGCCGGCAGCCGATCGCATCCGTCGGTTGCCGGCACTCTGGAGAAAAATTATGTTTATCGAAAAATTCAAGAATCTTGCGGTCGCCGCCCTGATCGGTCTTCCGATGGCAGCCAGCGCAGCGACGCAAGCTGTCGAGGTCTACAAGTCCGCAACCTGTGGCTGCTGTGAAGCATGGGTCAAGCACCTGCGGGCCAACGGCTTCAAGGTCAATGCGCACGACGTCGCCAATCCATCCGATACCCGCGAGAAAATGGGCATTCCCGATCGGCTCGGCTCATGCCACACCGCAGTCGTTGGTGGGTATGCGATCGAAGGGCATGTGCCAGCCGCCGAGATCAAGCGGCTGCTCGCTGCAAAGCCAAAAGCGAAGGGGCTGGCGGTCCCGGCCATGCCGCCTGGCTCTCCGGGAATGGAGGGACCGACGCACATGCCGTATGACGTGCTACTAGTTCGCAATGACGGAAGTACGACTGTCTACAAGCATTACGAGTAAGGCATCCTTAGCCTCGTCAGCTCAAGCACAGTGTATGGACCAGCCAGTCGCGGACAATGCGTCTCTCACCTGCAGTTAATTCCCTGTGCCGCGCAGGCGAAGCGCATTGCTAATGACCGATACCGAGCTCAGACTCATCGCGAGCGCCGCAATCATCGGCGACAAGAGGTGGCCGGTAAACGGATAAAGCAGACCTGCAGCCAAGGGAATCCCGAGCGCGTTGTACACGAAGGCGAAGGCCAGGTTTTGGCGCATGTTCCGCACCGTGTCCAGCGACAGCAGGCGCGCCCGTGCGATGCCGCGCAGGTCGCCTTTGACCAGGGTGACGTGTGCTGAGTTGATCGCGACGTCGGTTCCGGTCCCCATCGCGATACCGACATTGGCCTTGGCCAGGGCCGGGGAGTCATTGATACCGTCGCCGGCCATCGCGACCGTCTTGCCTTGCGCCTGCAGGCGTTCAACGAGTGCCAGCTTGTCCTGCGGCTTGACTTCGCCATACACTTCCGCGATGCCGAGTTTTGCACCGACCGATTTCGCAGTAGTGAGGCCGTCGCCGGTTGCCATGACAACCGTGATGCCGGCGTCCTTGAGCGTTGCCAGCGCTTCCGGCGTGGTCTGCTTGACCGGGTCGGATACCGCGACGAGCCCTAGGAGCCGCCGATCGGCCGCCAGGTACATGACGCTTGCGCCTTCGAGACGCCAGCGTTCCGCCTGGGCGGCGAGCGGCTTCCAATCGACCTTTTCGATATCCATGAGGGCTGTATTGCCCAAAGCAATACGCTTGCCCTCCACCAGCCCTCGCACGCCGATGCCGCTCGACGATTCGAAGCTCTCTGGCTTTGCCAGAGCTAGTCCGCGGCTGCGCGCCTCGGCGACAATTGCGTGCGCCAGCGGGTGTTCGCTGCCCTGGTCAATGCTGGCGGCGATCCGCAACACCTCTTGTTCATCCTCGCCGGGCGCCGGGGCGGCCGCCTGGAACGCGGGTTTGCCTTCGGTAAGCGTGCCAGTCTTGTCGACGATGAGGGTGTCGATCTTGCGCATGCCCTCGATGGCCGCTGCATCGCGGAACAGGATGCCCTGTGTGGCGCCGCGCCCGGTGGCCGCCATGATGGACATCGGCGTCGCCAGCCCGAGTGCGCACGGGCAAGCAATGATCAGGACCGAGACGGCATTGACGAAGCCATACACCCAGCTTGGCTCCGGACCGAAGATCCCCCAACCTACCAGCGTCAGCAAGGCGACCGTGACCACAACCAACACGAAATAGCCGGCTACCACATCGGCCAGCCGCTGCATCGGTGCACGCGATCGCTGTGCCTGGGCAACCATCTGGACGATTTGGGACAGCATGGTCTGCGAGCCCACTTTTTCCGACCGGACGATCAGGCTGCCACTGGCGTTGATAGTGGCGCCGATCACCTGGTCGCCAGGTCGCTTGGTCACAGGCACCGGCTCGCCGGTCAGCATGGACTCGTCGACTGCGCCCTCGCCCTCAAAGACGATGCCGTCGACCGGGACCTTTTCACCGGGACGCACACGGAGCGCATCGCCGACGTGGACATGGGTCAGCGGAATGTCTTCTTCCGTGCCGTCCGCATTGATGCGGCGCGCCGTCTTTGGCGCCAGGCCCAGCAGCGATTTGATTGCGGCGGATGTCTGTGAGCGCGCGCGCAATTCCAGTATCTGGCCCAGGAGAGTCAGCGAAATGATGACCGCGGCCGCCTCGTAGTACACGCCGATGCGGCCATGCATGGCGAAGGTTTGCGGAAACAAGCCGGGCGCGACGGTTGCCACCACGCTATAGCCGTAGGCTGCGCCTACGCCAAGTCCGATCAGCGTCCACATGTTGGGGCTGCGATTCCTGATGGATTGCACCCCACGCGTAAAGAATGGCCACCCAGCCCACAGCACCACCGGGGTGCTCAGCACGAACTCTATCCAGCTTTGCCCGGGCAGGCCGCCGTTAAATATTCGATGTCCCGCCATCGCAAGGACGGTCACGATGACAGTCAAAGGCAGGGTCCACCAGAGGCGCCGCTTGAAATCCACGAGTTCCGGATTCTCCTCTTCTTCCAGCGAAGGCAGCATTGGCTCGAGCGTCATGCCGCAAATCGGGCAATTCCCCGGTTGCGGCTGCCGGATTTCTGGGTGCATCGGACAGGTGTAAATCGTGCCTTCCGGAGCGGCAGCGGCCGGTTCATGGGGAGCGGGGTCTATGTCTTGCTGGGGTGATACACGGAACTTGTCCATGCATTTGGTGCTGCAGAAATGATAGGTCTGCCCTTCGTGCCGAATCTTCTTGACAGGATCGGCGCCGACTTTCATTCCGCAGACCGGATCGGTGAACGGCTTGTCGCCAGTTCCGTCTGCATGGTGAACACCGTGGTCATGTCCGCGATCATGATGATGCTCGCGGCCGTGGTACTGGTGATGTGACTGATCGTTCATACCAAAACCTCTCCCGGTCGAGTTGTTGGTAGTTACATTGGACAAACGCGAGGCTGGAGCGTGCCGGCATTCATCCGGCACGCTCCAGGCCTCAGGCCGCCGTCATATCGCTCGCAGGAAACCCTGCAGCGGTGATCGCGGCGGCAATCGCATCCAAGGTTTTCACGCTTTCCACGCGGACCAGCCTGTCTTCTAACACGACCTCGACTTTGGCTTCCGGATCCAGGGCTTGCACGGTTCGGGTAACCCGGTTGGCGCAGCCGCCACAGGACATCTTTTCTACCTTGAGCGCATACATGGCATTCCTCCTGTTTGATTGCTCTGACTGCACTTTAGACCTTCCCATGATGGGAAGGTCAAGCCTGATTCGCGGTGATTCCGCCCTGTCCGGCCAAAGCTGTTTCGGCAAGCTGCCCAAGGCGTTTCAATGCTCGCTCGACTGTCGTGACATCCGCCGGCTGTTCGACACTTAGCATGCTCGTTCTCAAATCGATGCCAACCCGTAGACAGGGATCGATTGTCCGAATTGCCCCTTTCAGCCGGTAGGCACAGAACATGCAACGCATGCCATTCACGCGAAATTCGACCATATAGCCTCCTGATATTTAAGTTCAAGGAAGCGTAAACCTTCCAACGATGTCAGGGTCAAGGACTCCGAGACCTACCTACTAAGTTGCTCGCTCCCACGCGGCGTTTTTATGCCCGGACTGTTGACGCAAGCCTCGGCGCCGAAGCAGCAAGTAGACTACTGGCACGACGAACATCGACAGCAGCGGTGCAGTAATCATTCCCCCCACCATCGGCGCCGCGATCCGCTGCATGATCTCCGACCCGGCCCCATCGCCGATCATGGCCGGCACCAGGCCGGCGATGATCACCGCGACCGTCATCGCCTTCGGCCGTACGCGCAGCACGGCGCCCTCGCGGATCGCGTCGACCAGATCGGCCTCGCTCCCCTTCCCTTCCGCTAGGCGCGCCTCCCAGGCATGCTTCAGGTACAGCAGCATGATCACGCCGAACTCGGCCGAGACGCCCGCAAGCGCGATGAAGCCCACCCCGCCCGCCACCGACAAGTTGTGCCCGAGCAGCCACAACAGCCAGGCTCCGCCGGCCAGCGCGAACGGCAGGGTCGCCATGATCAGCACAGCCTCGTCGAAGCGGCCGAAGGTCAGGTACAGCAGCACAAGGATGATGGCCAGCGTCGCCGGCACGACCACCTTCAGCTTCGCAACTGCGCGCTCGAGGTATTCGAACTGTCCGGACCAGGACACCGAATACCCGGCCGGCAGCCGCACCTCCTTCGCGACGGCCTGCTGCATTTCCCGTACCGCCGACCTCAAGTCACGTCCCCGCACGTCGACATATACCCAACCGGACAGGCGAGCGTTCTCGCTCTTGAGCATGGGCGGGCCATCGTTGATGCGGATGACGGCCACGTCGCCGAGCCGGATCTGGGCCCCCGCTCCGGTGAGCACGGGCAGCTCGCGCAGCTTCTCCAGCGAATCGCGCACCTCGCGCGGATAACGCACATTGATCGGGAAGCGCTGCAAGCCCTCGACCGTTTCGCCGATATTCTCGCCGCCGACCGCAGCGGAAATCACGCTTTGCACGTCCGCCACGTTCATGCCGAAGCGGGCCGCAGCAGCGCGGTCGATCTGCACGTCGATGTAGCGCCCGCCGTTTAAGCGCTCGGCCAGTGCCGACGAGACGCCATGGACCTTGCGCACCGCAGCCTCAATCGCTCCCGTGACCTTGTCAATCTCCTGCAGGCTGCTTCCCGCAACCTTTATCCCGACCGGGCTCTTCACGCCAGTCGCCAGCATGTCGATGCGGTTGCGAATCGGCGGCACCCAGACATTGGACAGCCCCGGCACCTTGACGACCCGGTCGAGCTCTTCGACCAGCTTATCCGGCGTCATCCCGGCGCGCCACTGGTCGCGCGGCTTGAACTGAATGGTCGTCTCGAACATCTCGAGCGGGGCGGGATCGGTCGCGGTTTCCGCTCTGCCGGCTTTTCCGAACACGGTCTGGACCTCGGGAACCGTCTTGATCAGGCGGTCTGTCAGCTGCAGCAGTTCGGCGGCCTTGCCGACGCCGATACCCGGCAGGGCCGACGGCATGTACAGCAGGTCGCCTTCGTCCAGCGGTGGCATGAACTCGCCGCCTAGCCGGCTGACCGGCCAGATCGTCGCGATGGCGATCAAGGCAGCGACCGCCAACGTGCCCTTCGGGTGGCGCAGCACGGCATCGAGCAGCGGCCGGTACGCGCGGATCAGGAAGCGGTTGAGCGGGTTCGCATCCTCCCGCGGAATCTTTCCGCGGATGAGGTAACCCATCAGGACCGGAATCAGCGTCACCGCCAGGCCGGCGCTTGCTGCCATCGCGTAGGTCTTGGTGTATGCCAGGGGCGCGAACAGCTTTCCTTCCTGGGCCTCCAGCGCGAACACGGGAATGAACGACAACACGATGATGAGCAGCGAGAAGAACAGCGCCGGCCCGACCTCGGCGGCCGCCTGCTCGATCACCTGCCAGTGCGCAGCGCCTTCGAGCTTCTTGCCGGGATGCTGGTGGCTCCAGGCCTCCAGGTGCTTGTGCGCGTTCTCGATCATGACCACGGCCGCGTCGACCATCGCGCCGATCGCGATCGCGATGCCGCCCAGCGACATGATATTGGCGTTCACGCCCTGGTAATACATGATCGTATAGGCTGCGAGAATCCCCAGCGGCAAAGAGACGATGGCCACCAGTGCCGAGCGCAGGTGGAACAGGAACAGCGCACAGACCACGGCGACGACGACGAACTCCTCGACCAGCTTGTGCTCCAGGTTCGTCACCGCGCGCGTGATCAGGCCAGAGCGGTCGTAGGTCGGAACAACTTCCACGCCCGCCGGCAGGCTGGCCTTGAGCTGGGCAAGCTTCGCCTTTACGGCACCGATGGTCTCGAGCGCGTTCTTCCCGGAGCGCATGACGATGATGCCGCCGGCAACCTCGCCCTCCCCGTTCAGCTCCGCAATCCCGCGCCGCATCTCCGGGCCGACCTGCACGCGCGCGACGTCCCCGAGCGTCACCGGCACGCCGCCGGCGCCGGTCCGTAGAGGGATGTGCCGGAAGTCGTCGAGCGAGGCTAGGTAACCGGAAGCGCGGACCATGTACTCGGCCTCGCCCAGTTCCAGCACCGAGCCGCCGGCTTCCTGGTTGGCCTTCTGTACCGCATCGACCACGGTAGCGTGTGTAATCCCGTAGGCGCGCAGCTTGTCAGGGTCGAGCTGGATCTGGTACTGGCGCACCATGCCGCCGATGCTCGCGACTTCGGACACGTTCGGTACCGTCTTCAGTTCATACTTCAGGAACCAGTCCTGCAGGGCGCGCAGCTGCGACAGGTCGTGCTTGCCGGTGCGGTCGACCAGCGCATATTCGTAGACCCAACCGATACCGGTCGCATCCGGCCCAAGCGCCGGCTTGGCCTGCGGCGGCAGGCGCGACTGGATCTGGTTCAGGTATTCCAGCACCCGCGAGCGCGCCCAGTAGGGGTCGGTCCCGTCCTGGAACAGGATGTAGACAATGGAATCGCCGAAGAACGAGTAGCCGCGTACGCTGCGGGCACCCGGCACCGAGAGCATCGTCGTGGTCAGCGGGTAGGTTACCTGGTTCTCGACGATCTGCGGCGCCTGGCCTGGATAGGTCGTGCGGATGATCACCTGCACGTCCGACAGGTCCGGCAGCGCATCGACCGGCGTGCGCTGCACCGACCAGATGCCCCAAGCCACGAGTCCGACGGTGGCCAGCAGCACCAGGAAGCGATTGGCGATCGACCAGCGGATCAGGCGCGCGATCATTTGCCGTCTCCAGGTGCGGCGGCGCGTGTGGCGCGGGAGATCGAGACGACCTTGAACGTCCCGTCATCCGAGGCCTGGAATTCGAACTGCACGGTATCCCCGACCTTGATGTCCTTCGGTAGACCGCCGGCCAGTGGCACGAAGCCCATGGTCATCGGCGGCCACTTCAGGGTGGGAACCGGTCCATGCGAAATCGTCACCTCGTCCTTGGCTATCTGTTCCACCTTGCCGGTGGCGCGATGCGTGGGGGTTTTCGTCGGCATGGTGGGCATGGGCTCCGCGGGGGCGACTCCGCCAAGGCGCTGCAGGGTACCGCGCAGGCTCGCCTCGGAGTCGATCAGGAACTGGCCCGAGGCCACCACCTTCTGGCCTGCACTCAGGCCTTTCACGACCTCGGTCTGCCCATTCGCCTCGGCACCCGTGGCGACCTCCACTGGCGCGAACCTCCCTTGATCGGACACCGTGATCACGACGGTGCGGGTGCCGGTCTGGATCACGGCTTCTGACGGCACCAGCAGCGTTTCACGGCCTTGCGCCGGCGCCATGTGAATGGTCGCGAACATGCCCGGCACCAGCTCCCCTCCGGGGTTCGCCAGCTCGATCCGCGCCTTCAGGGTGCGCGTCGACGCGGTCACTTCCGGCAGCAGCGCCTCGACCTTGCCGCTGAACTCCGTACCAGGAAAAGCCGGGCTAGTTGCCTTGACGGCCATCCCGGGCTGGACCAGCGCCGCCGCGCTCTCCGGCACCTCGGCATTGACCCAGACTGTACGTAGGCCGTTAATCCGGAACAGCGGCGCCCCCAGCGTAACCGCCATCCCTTCACGTACCGCCAGCTCGCTGACGACGCCGTCGATCGGTGCCGTGACAGTGATACGGGTGATGACCTGCGACCGCGCACTCACCTGCCTGACCTGTGCCTCAGTCATGCCCGTCAGCCGCATCCGTTGCAGGGCCGCATCGAGCAGGCCGGCGGTATCGGCGCCAGGCGGCATGCGCTTGATAGCCAGGTATTCCTCCTGCGCGGCCACCCAGTCGGGCACGTACAGCTGGAGCAAGGCCTGGCCCTTGCGCACCGGATCGAGCGGCGCGCGCACGAACAGCTTTTCCACGTAGCCGTTGCTGCGCGCCTGCAGCAGCACGAGATCGCGCTCGTTGAACGCGACATTGCCGACCGCGTCCAGGGTACTGGCCTGGGAGCCCTTCCGGACCTCGACAATGCGCATGCCGAGATTCTGCTGGATGCCCGGGCTGATGGCCACGCCGCCTTCCGCCTGGGCTTCGTCCGCATAGACGGGCACCAGGTCCATGTCCATGAAGGGCGATTTGCCGGGCTTGTCGAACTTCTGGCCGGGGACCATGGGATCGTGCCAGTACAGGATTTTACGCCCCGTTTTATCGGTTCCGGGGACGGCGGCCGCTGCCGGGGCTGCGCCGTGTGCGCCCGCCCGAATCCCGAGGCGATAGGCGCCGGCGCCGGTCAACCCGAGCACAAGCAGCGCGCCGATGAGTGAAATGATGACGCGGCGGTTCATGGCCTGGCCTCCGACTGGTTCATGGAAGGCGGCATGCTGCGGCCCGATGGATAAAGGAAGTTCAGCTGCGCCCAGCGTTTCGCTGTCTCGGCCGCGAGCTGTAAAGCCTGAAGACGGACCTCGAGTTCGTTGCGGCGCGCGGCCAATACCTCGGCCAAGGCTGCCTTGCCGCCACGGTAGGCGGCGAGAACGGCCGCGCTCTGCTCAAGAGCAAGGGGCTCGAGCTCGCGTTTGTAGCGGGCAAGGCGCTCACGGCCGCTGCGCCACTCGTCCAGCATCACCCGCACTTCCGCAGCATGGGTGCGCAGCATCTCCTCGCGCTCGTCCCTGACCTGGTCGGCTTGCATGATCTTTGCTGCTAGTTCGCGGTCCTGGCGGTTCTTCCTGTCCCACTGAAGCGGTACCGACACCCCCACGGATAGCATGTTCGAGTAACCCTGCCCCCGGTGCTGCAGCGACACCTCGACCGACCAGTCAGGATGTCGATTCGCCTCGGCGAGCTGCACTCCCGTGCGTGCGATCTCTTCCTGGCGGTCGAGCACAGCGATTTCGGGGTGGTGCGCGAGCTGGCTGTCGATGGACTCCGGATCGAGCCGGACCTGGTCGATACTTGGAAGACTCTCGGGCGCGACGTCGACATCGGGCCCGGTCCAGCGCGCCAAGGTGCTCTGCGCTGTTCTCACGCGGGTGTCGAATTCGCTTACCTTGTCCTGGGCGGCGCCGATACGGCCTCGGGCCGCGAACACATCGCCCTGGCTGCCCTTCCCGGCCCGGTATGCGGCTTCTGCCGCCTCGAGATCGAGCTGCGCCTGGCTGACCTGCTGATGGACGAGGTCGGCCATCTGCTTCGCAAAATATAGGTCGATCCAGGCCTGTGCGGTCTCCCGCTCGACGCGCGCGATCGCCACTTCCTTTTCGGCGGAGGCCTTGTCGGCCGTCCGCTCCAGCTGGGCGGCGCGCAGGCGTCGTTTGTCGGACGCGGTCAGTTCCTGCATGACGCCGATCCTGCGCATGGTCATGAAGTCGGAACCGATATTGAAGCGGTCGGAACCGCTGACGGGGAGGTTGTCGATGCCGGCGCGCAGCACGGGGTCGGGCAGGCGGCCGGCCGCTACCGCCAGCTCACGAGCGGCGGCGATGGCGGCGTCCTGTGTAGGCAAGGTGCGCGAGCGCTCGAGTGCGCGCTGCTGCGCCTCGACCAGCGTCAGGCCTGCGCTGGCGGCCGCGGCCTGTTCATTGGGTAAGGCAAGGCACAACAGCATTGCGAGCGCAAGCGTCGAGCCGAACACGTCGGGGCGACACGGGGTGCGCCTCCTTGTGAGGTGAAGGAAATGCATGTAATAGCTCCAGAGTGCGAAGAACGGCACCGCCGCGTACTTAACGCGGCGGAACGATGACTCGGCAACTGAAGGCTATAGACGGAAACAGCAGTGGCGTATCGCTATCGGTGGCGATGTGCCGGAGGCGTGCAGGAAGACTAAAGGAGGCGTCGGCATCGCGCCCCTATCCTCTGGCCACAGAACGGACAGCGCAAACCCGGTCGCGACGAAAGGCATCACCGAAGGACTAGTCGGCTTCTCGAGCGAGACGGTCTGTTTGTGCGTGTCAGCGTAGCACAGTGTGGGACTTTGCTTGTCGGCCTCCGGGCAATCCACCATCGGCTGGCCGGACCTGTCCAGCATCGGTGTGCTTTGTGCCGGAATCAGAGTTGGACAGGCGTAGGCCGCCAGGGCCACCTGCATGAACAGGAGGCTCAACAGCGCGACAACGGCGCTCAGGAGGCGGATTCGGCGAGGATAGCGCATTGGTTGATAACAGATTCGTCACATTATATGAGCGCAATCGGGGTTGTGCTAGCGGGCGCTGCAAGGTGTCCAAACGACGTCACTGGCAACTGCGCTCGCCGTAGACATTATTCCCATAATGTCAAATCCATGCCTGATAGGCAGACGGCCTTCCCCGGCTAAGCCAGCAGGGGGAGCCGACGCCGGTTTGTTGTTCTAACTCTCAGTTCGCTTAATGACAGAGAAGTTCGAATTGAACTGACGCTCCGTCGAGCTGCGCGATAAGACACGCTTGCCGCAGCGATGAACCAGCGACGCATCTGCCTTAACGAACGCCTACATGCAATGCGTCAACAGTTCCACTTTTACTTCATTTGTTCAAGAAGTCTCATTTTTACTTAATGAACAGTCCCACTTTTACTTCATCGGACGACTTGTTAGCGAAGGTCTGTTCGATGATGCTTGAACCGGACGAGCCGGCCGCGCCCTTCAAGGCCATGCTGGTGTGACCCCGGCGGGACGCAGCATGCTCCCGGAGGATTTGACGTTCGCCGAAATCGGCCTGCTGGCCGAGCTGGCGCCGACCGTTCGGCATGGGTTGCTACGCGCGCGGCTAGCCGACCTTGTCTGGCTCAAGGATCGCCGCAAAGGCATCGGCTTCGCGCATATGGCCATCGCGGCCTACCGCGAACCGCCCATCAATGGCGAGGACTGGAGCCGCGACGTCATCCAATGGCGCCAGCGTGCCATCCAGCTGGCGCTGTCTACCGGCAAAGGCGGTGGCGCATTGGTAGCCGAAGTGGCCAGCGAGCTGCTGGGCGCATTCTGGAAGGCGGTCGACGCCGACAATCAGGTCGCGGCTCTGCGCTACTTGTGGCCCCTCCAGGTCGAGCGACTGGCGCGCGACGAGGCTGCCCAGATCGCCGACACGCTCGAGGCGATCGCGCGACGTGACATGCAGGCCGGCGATCCGTTCAGTGCACTGCGCGTTGCCGAAGGCGCCTCGGCTTGGTTCGGGCGAGCACGCGATGAAGAACGCCGCGCCGCGGTACAAATCCTCATTGCCGAAAGCTGGGTGGCTCAAGCCGAGAACGACGGCTCGGGCCTCACGCTGCACCACTGCTATGCGAAGGCGATCGACGCCTACCAACGCGTCTCGGCCCGGTACCGAGCGCAGTTCGGCGCCGCCGGCGCGATCGCACAACTGAGGGCGAAGCTTCCCGAGGCCGGGCTCGACATGCTCGGACAAATGAAGACGGTCAGCCATCGGTTCGATATCAGCGACCTGGTACGCGAAGCCGTCGGCAAGGTGCAGGGCCTCCCCCCTACCGAAGCGCTCTTCGCCTTCTGCCGGATCGCGCCGTGGCCAAGTCTGGAGGCGCTGCGGGCCGAGGCCGAGGTCCCCCTGAACGGCATCGCGGCGCTGTTCTCGACCACGAGCGTCGACGAAAATGGACGCGTCATCGCGCACGAAGACGGCGTGGGCGACGCGGCGAGCCGTGAGCGGCGCCTGGCCGCCGAAATGGTCAAGGCATGCGCACGCCGGGCGGATCTCTCGACTCAGGGGCTGGTCAATCCTGCCTTGGACACGATCCGGCAGGAATTCCACTTGTCCGCATACGACTTTTACACGATCGCGCAGTTGTCGGCGCTGGTACCGGGCGATCGCGCCGACGTTGTGGCCAAGGGGCTGTACGCAGGATATTGCCGCGACTTCGTCCAAGCGATCCACATCCTCATGCCACAGTTCGAACACATGGTACGCATCGTGCTCAAGGAAGCGGGCGCGCAAACCACCAGTCGTCAGGAGGGCATCGAGATGGAACTCGGGCTGTCGGCGCTGGTCGACCTGCCGGAAATGGTATTGCGTTTTGGCGAGCCATTGACCTTCACGATCCGTGCGTTGATGTGCACGCCACTGGGGCCGAACCTGCGTAACCAGGTGGCGCATGGCCTGGCCGGCGCCAACCTGTGCAATAGCGGCTCCGGCGTCTACGCTTGGTGGTTGATCCTCGCACTCGTGGTTGAGGGCTATCACATGATGCACCGGGCCGAGGAGGCGAATAATCCGGCTGACGCCGCGGTGGATTGACGATGGCCCAGCATACCGACATTGCATTACCCGAACTGACCTATAACCGTACCGACTACACGGCGCTGCGTGCCTACGTGCTCAAGATCCCAATCCAGCGTATCGCGGACCTCTACTACACGGAAGACAGTCCGCAGGTCGAGCAAGGCCTGGAACGCTGGCTAATCGACATGCGCAATGCCCTGATCGAGCGCGCGATCGAGCACAATCCTGCCTTTGCCGAGATCCTCAAAGGAGCGCGACAAGGCGGCGCGATCACGGACAAGGCGCTCGATATCCTGATCAAGGCCGCCGACATGCCGCGGCCGGCGCCGAACCGCACCCAGCCGGTCGCGCAGTGGTTCCGGCCAAAGACGGCTCGCGCGCTGAAGGAGGAAGGCATCCAGACGATCGGCGACCTGGTCGACCTGATCGAGCGGCGCGGCCCGGGATGGTGGCGCTCGATTCCCCGCGTGGGCGCAGGCCGCGCGGGTGCCATTCTGCGCTGGCTGCAGCGATGGCCTGACCAGCTGGGTGAGATCGACCTCGACGGCATCCATGCTGCACCTGCGGACGAGTTCGACCTGCTTCCAGTGCTCGATCCGACAAGACGCCGCGACGTCGCGCCGTTCGGCACCTTCCAGCTACCGGCGTGGCTATCCGGCCTGCAGGGCGCCAATCGCTCGCCGGCTTTCTGCTTTATCTCGGCACGGAACGATCTCGAGGCCATTCACGCGTACCTGGTGCGTTACAAGGGCCAGGCGCACACGGAACGCGCCTACCGCAAGGAGCTGGAACGTTTCATCCTCTGGTGCGCACTGGTGGCCTGCAAGCCGATGTCGTCGCTGCTGGTGGATGACTGCGAGGCCTATAAGCACTTCCTGCGCGCTCCGCTCCCCCAATTCTGCGGCCCGAAGGCCCCGCGGACCAGCACGCGCTGGAAGCCATTTGCCGAGAAGGCGATGAGCCTGGACTCGCAAAAATACGCCGTGCTGGTGTTGCGCGGCCTGTTCGACTGGCTGGTCAAGGTGCGCTACCTCGCGGGCAATCCGTGGTCGGCGGTCAAGGATCCTGTGGTGGTCCAGCAAGCCGAGGAAATGAGGATCGACCGTGCGCTGAACAAGGACACGTGGACGACAGTTCTCGACGTCCTCAAGCAACGCGCCGGGGCCGAGGAGAACGTGCAAGATCGAGTGGCCCTTGCAGCCATCCTACTAATGGGCGATTCTGGCCTGCGCCGGGCGGAAGTTGCCGGCGCCCGCCGTCACAACATCAAACCGAGCAGGCACGCGTCAGGCGTGTGGATGTTGAGCGTATTGGGCAAGCGAAGCAGCGTCCGCAAGGTACCGGTGAGCGGGGACACGCTGGATGCCCTACGCACCCACTGGCGCGATCGCGGGCTGGACTTCGACGCCGCGGCCGAAGACCTGCCCCTGCTCGCACCGATCGTGGTGCCGTCGACGGAAACAGCTCAGGCACGACACGTCGAGGCCGCGGGCCACGGTTATCACCCGGAGTCGCTTTATCGCTTGGTGGCTAGCGCGCTGCGCCGCGTGCGCGATCATGCCGCGGCAAGCACCGATGGCGCGGTGCTGCTGTCGCCCGAGGACATCATCCAGCTCGAGCAGACGTCGCCGCACGCCTTCCGGCATACCTTCGGTACTCTCGCTGTCGAGGACGATATGCCGCTCGTGGTCGTGCAGGAAATCCTCGGCCACAAAAGCGCGGCGACCACATCGATCTATGTGAAGGCGAAAGAACGGCGTATCGCGGAAGCGGCAGAGAAATACTACAGCAAGAAAAACAGAGCGGTTGTCGATGACAAGGTTTAATGAACTGCATCGAAAAATTTATCAATCAAAGACGTTATAGAGAAACAAGACAATGCCCGCTAATCAACATATCCGTGATTTCTTAGATTACTACATTCAGTTGAATGTCGCCCCTCAGTACGCAGTGCTGATCAAGGGTGATCAATCACCTTAAGCAGAGTGCGACTTAACCGGCATTCGATCGGGTACGCGGCGTTGGTCAGCGCACCTTCCATCGCCGAGATCAAAACGCAAACAAAAAAGGCAACATCATTCGACGATAGCTAGTTGCGAAGCAATTCACTTTGATATATTGTTATTGCTCGTTTGATAAAATTAGGGAGGGGATATGCTGCAAAAGCAACTGTATCTGTTCGGTGCTGTAGCCCTTTTCATCACGACAGCGAATGCTCAAGAAAAGCTGTCCGGGATTCCTTCGGGCACTGTCGCTACCATGTCGTGCGAGGAAGCCCAAAAACGTTCCGGGGAAGTTTTGACAGGTACAGCTTCGCTCGAAGATATGATAAAGATCTCTGCCACGAATAACGAGTGTGCAGCCGCTGCCTTCAATAAAAAAGCAGCGCAAACGAACAGTGAAGAACGTGTACTTCCGACTGCAAACGTTCAGAAAGTAGAGGGGAAAAACACTGTTGTGTTTGGGCTCTTGTCACTCAGTCCGAAGGACGAGGAGTCCCTACGACTGGTGTGCGAAGCTGCAGGGGCTACCGTTGGAGCGATGACAGGTGACCCACTTACAACTCAGGTAGTCACCGCAGCTGGTAAATATTCCTGCGGATCCTACATTCAAGGACTGATGGAATCGAACAAGTTGTTGTTAATTGCGCCAACTCTCCTGCCAGGTATCAGTGTCACGAAAGACGTGCTTAAAGCTGTAGGCATTCCCGAAAAGACCATCAATAAAATTGAGAAAGACATCTCGAATACGGTCTCAAGAACGACTACCGATGCTGTAAGAGGGAGTGTATCAGTCGCCACTGGTGGCATTGTAAAAGTGGACAAGAAGTTGAAATGCGTCAAGATTTGGGGAAAGAAAGTTTGCAGATAAAGATTGAAGCATAGCAGTGCCACGCGCACTTCTTATAAACTCGACATTACATTTTCTAATGTCGAGCCAAACCTTTCTTTACCCTGCACATCTGCAAATAGCCCAGGCCTGCATACCATGAACGGACCGGCTGTCTTCGAGCTTGCTGAAAACAGGGCGCATTCGTTTCATTTGGTATATCATGATATACCAAATGGAGGCCTTATGACGAAGGTTGTTTCCCCTGACATCACTCATCCGGAACAGACTGGTTCCACACAGAATTCCTTCGCCGCCTTACGTCGCGAACTAAAATCCGGCCGCGATTTGGTGCAGGCGATCCGTACTGGTTTCGAAGCCGATCTGTTGGCAGCGGCCGGGGACTATTTTGAGGTTCCTGCCGCACGTATCAGGGCCATCGCGCGGGTGACTGACACGACCGCGCACAGGCTGGTCAAGCGTCATGCACTTTTGGATGCCTCCGCCTCCGAACGGCTTTGGCGGCTTGCGGACGTTGCGGCGATGGCGGAAGATGTCTTTGAGGACGAGTTGGCAGCCAAGCAATGGCTACGCTCGCCCAACCAAGCATTCCTTGGCGTGGCCCCGATCGACTACCTGGACACAGAACCTGGCGCGAAAGCCGTCCGTCAGGTTTTGAACGCGATCGCCACCGGCGGCGCGGTATGAGGATATGGCGTATTGCCCAACACAAGTACGCACTTGATCGGCTGTGTGCCGGTTCCGCGCTGTATGGTGGACGCTGGAATCCTGTTGGGCTGCCTGCACTGTATTGCGGCGCTTCAATCGCCATCTGCGCGCTGGAAAAATTTATGCACATTGGATCGGCACCACTGCCACCGCTGGTCCTCGTCGCGGTCGACATTCCAGACCAAAGCAAGGTCTTTTCCCCTACTGCAAGCGAACTACCGTCCGGCTGGGACGAACTGCCGACGTCGGTCAGCGCGCAAGCTCTCGGCCGGGGATGGCTTGAGCGTGGCGAAGCGCTGGCCATGCGTGTGCCGTCGGCGGTTTTGCCAGAAGAAAGCAATGTGATCTTGAATCCGCGTCATCCCAATTTTGAATATGTGACGCTAACAGTTGTGCGGCCATTTTCATTCGACCAGCGCATGTTCAAACAGTAATACCTAGCTGACCGACATGGGCACAACGCTTCGGCGGAAGGCAAGGCGGCGTCGATAAGACTGGATAGGTTGATCGCGCTTGCGCGGCAGTGAGCGGAAAAGCTCGGCCTGATTCCGAAAAGAGTCACACATTTAGTTCATCCTCGGCAGCAAGTCACACATTTGCTTCATGAACTGCCACGCATTTCCTTCAATGCACGGTGGCGGTGCTGATGAACGCTTCCACGCTTAAAGCGGCGGTCGAACTCCGCCAGGCTGAGGAACATTCGTTAGACGCTGGCCAGTGTCACGCTGATTCTGGCGCCCTCGAGAACGCAGCGGCTCAGGCGTGCAGCCGATCTTGGGCGCAATCGATCCCATCGCCGCTTACTGTTGGCCTCGCTAGCCATGCTCACGGCACGCTCAATGACTTTAGGAACACTACTTAGCTTGCTTCTTAATAGCTCCATTTTCCCAAATAACGAAGTTTCCTGAAACGCAATGGTTTGGTTTCCTATCGGCAAGGATACAGCACAGACTGTACTCGGCGAATCGATGACTTATCTCAAATGATGTAGTGGAGAAACTATCCCGGAGTGGGAGCGAGGCATATGATCAGGCATCAGCACGGTCTCTTGAGAGTGAGGTTGGTCGCGCGAACACAATAACTCTTCCTTACTGCTCTCTCGTTTTTTCGATGACCCGTTTTACCTGCGAGGAGCTTTCGCGCGTGCTCACTTTTTGCGGCGCATGGATTTACTGCGCCGTTTCGACAGCACATGGGGGTACCATGAGCGATTCAGTTGATAAGCAGCAACTTGTCCGCTACAAGCAGAAAAGAGGTATGTACACGCGCTTGCTCGATGAGGCGTCCGAGATCGTGCGCTGCTCGGATAACAAGACCGCCGCAAAAGTAAGGCCGAGGGAATACGCGATGAGGTGGCCATACATGCAGGTCAACTCGAAGGGGAAGTGGTCGTGGATGGTGTTCGACCTCGACCACATCCACGCCATGGTGTGGCAGACGGCCGGCCTGCCACCGCCGAATATCATCGTGCGCAATCCAGTCACCGGCAAATCCCATCTGTATTACGCGATCAAGCCGGTGCTCAGGTGGGTAAACGCGCGTGGCGCGCCCCAGAAGTACTTCGAAGCAGTCTACGAGGCCTATGCCGACAAGCTGGACGCCGATCCGTGCTATCGCGGCCCGGTCGCCAAGACGCCCGGACACGCGTGGTGGGAAACCCTGGTGCTGCACGAGCGCGTCTACCATCTCGGCGACCTGGGTGAATATGTCGAGCTCAAGCTGAAGAGCCGGCGCCGTAAGACCGAAGAGCAGAAGAACTCGCGCAACTGCAAGCTGTTCGACAAGCTGCGCTTCTACGCCTACGACATCGTCGAGCGCGAGCGCAGCAAGGACTCGTATTCCCGCTTCATAAACCTGCTCGACGTCTTCGCTGACGAGAACAACAACTTTAAGGCTGCGGGCCACCCCGACGGCAACCTTTCCTGCGCCGAGGTTGATTCGACCGTGCGCTCCGTTGCCCGCTGGACCTGGGATCACTACGTCGGCAGCCGCCGATGCCGGCGCGGAATCATGAACCTCAGCGATGCGCTCCCCCTGGACGTCAAGCAGCGCCTGTCCGCTGAGCGGACCCACGTGCAGCGCCGCCAGAGCACCGGCGCGAAGATCCAAGCCGCGTGCGAGCTGCTGCGCCGGGGCGCTCAGCCCCTCACCCTCGCAGCCGTCGCTAAGGCCGCCGGACTGGCCCGCCAGACCGTGGCCAAGCATCGCGCGCTGCTCGAGCCATACAAGCGCCTGGCCGCCGTCGACGCGGCTGTCCCGGCGACACCAGCTACGGATGCAGCACCGATCTCGGCGCGTGGCGCACACCTACAAGGGACTGCTTCGACCGCAATGCCGGACGTTAATTTTGGTGTTCATCAGGTATTCCGCGCAGCAGTCCAGTGAAATGTTGATGACGGGTGAGCTCGGGTTTTGGGACGCGGCTGTGTTTGATGTGACCGGTTGCAGTCGAGTTTCAGGAACGAGCCCAGGCATTGGTCCGGGTGGCCGCCGCGTTCTGCGCCGAGCAGGCGGTCGCTCCGATCGAACTGCCGGATCCAATGGAACGTACCGCTCCTAAAAGACTTCTACTCACTACAACTTATCGAGCTAGTATCGGCGCCGCCGGAGAAGCGTACCTGCGTCCGACGCGCTGGCTTAGTGCCACGCACTGAACTCCAGGCCGTCGCGCCCGCGCTGGCTATCCTAGGTCGGTAACAGGCCGAAGCGATGTGCACGTAGACAGGCACGCTGAGTCTCGTTGAGCCGTTTGCGCAATGGGGCGGGCAATTGCAGTAAAGTGCAGTTCGCATCGTCCAGCGCCGGGAAGCACAACATGCGGCCGTCGTCGTTGAAACCGATGAGGCCAACGTCGAACAAGGCGTCAAGACTGGCAAATAGGGGCAAACCATTATGCGGGTCAAGCCGGCATCGCCCTGTTCTGACCGAAAGTGTTTGCACGCGCTCAACGCAACCTCGATAGTTTGGCTGTCGAAGCGAACGCGCGAATACCCGGCTTCCTGTACCGCTAGCCCATGGGCAACTATGTCTTCCAAGGAAATCACGGTTAAGATGACCAGACCGACAGTTTATGCCGCAATCCGGATGACACCTCGACTTCACGCTTTTCGTTCTGTTCTCCCTGCCCCTACGTCCAGTGGCACGGCGATCAGTGCGTTTTGGAGGCCGGATGAGCCAGCATGAACGCGATCTCCTAATCGCCCGTTACTGGACGTTCTATGAAGGTTCCCCACTCCCCCAGTGGATCGAGGACCTCGTCGGAACCGACATATTGGAAATGTATGGCAAGCGATACAGTACGACGCGATGGGTAGAACATTGGTGGTGTATCCCATGCGCGATCGAGCTTGAGCACCGCCGGCACCCGATCACATCCCTGCGCGAACTTCACCGCGTCACCACGCGTATTCTCGCCGACGGGTATGACTTCGGCCCGGCCATCGCGCTATCCGAGGACATCACCCAGGAAAACTGGACCCGCTACCTGGAGGCCAGCCGGACGGTGACCGAATGGAGCGCGGACGCGCTGCGACGGCAGATCGAAGCGACGCCAGCAGCAGTTAAGCTGAGAAAAGAGCTCGCTGCAAAAAAACTTCCGGAAGGCGCCGCGGCGAACCTTGCCCTGATGCGGACAATTGTCGGGCTCGAGAAAAAGTCAGACGAGGAAGCGGCTCACACGTCGACGTTGCAGGCATCGAGCTGAAAGTGCACAAACTGAACGGAACCGCCTGCCTGGATCTCCTAGCATCGGTAGACGCCGAATCGACTCGATAGGCCGGTCCGTTCTTCGTTCCCCGATGAGGGTGCTGGTCGTGTCAGAACGTTGACCACTCGAATTTGGCGTTACCTCCTCGCTGCCGGGTTCCGACAGTGGTTTGCACCTTGTCGACTACGCGAACTCTGGTGTTTATTCTTTTAAACCAGAGCGCTGCCATCAGCATCACAAGGCGGTGGAAACGGTCGCCTTGACTGTGGAAGAGTAGCACGCAACCTTACTGGAAGCGCTACGTACCGCGATTCGCTGCGAGTCTCCCACGTACGACGGCGCCGGATGCCAGTGTCAACCGGTCAGCATAAAACGGTGGCCGCAGTCGAGTTTCCAGTATTTCGAGCAGAGCGTGATAGCTGTGCTGGCGTCCGGGCTCACCTCTACGCTCGTGCTTTTGATTACGAAGCTCGGCTGAGCAGCTCACCGAATGAAACGGACAGATTCAACACAAGCCTGACGGACTTTGGGTGGATAGGAAACCGTGGGCTAGCCCTCATGCACATGGCATAGGCCCATGCCTGACGTCTCGTACTCGCTCATCGGCAGGCCATCCTGCTGGCGTAGCCGCATCCATACGCCCGTAACAGAGCGTGGATATACCCTTGGCCCAGGCCTAACAAGCCAGCGCATGACGTTCCCTCCGAAGAGGGAAGACTAATGCCAGCCCCCATGTCGAATGTGAGATATGCCCAGTCGCGTACATGCGAACAAATCATGTCGTCGTAGGGAAGATAAGTGTGCTGCCACAGGTGTCGGATGCCCTCTATCCTGGCGTCCATTGTGACTTTATAAGCTGCTTATATCTGCAGGGGCAACGGCATTCTGGGAGCAATCAAGGCTATCGACGACGCGACGTGACGGCGTCGGGATACGTTATAAGCAGCTCGTACTCTCATCTGGAGTTTCGGTCCGCGACGCGAAAAACGGTGCCACCCCGCACGATGCTAACCCGTCAAATTTATAAGCTGCTTATAAAAGTAGGGGGAACCACTTTTGGCTGCCCATGTTATTTGCGTAGTAGCATATGGTTCACCGTACACTCCCTGCAATATAAGCTGCTTATATTGCAGTGGCCGCATGAGAAACCACCACGCGATATTGCGCGTGCCAGCGTAACCTGCCTCTCGGTTACTCTAGGCAACACGATGATGCGAGATGCAACTTGTTCGCTGCCTGTTCCATTTGACCTAACGGCACGGCCCATCCAGTCCCGGTTTCACACTTTTCCTGTGTACTCGTCACGCGGCCGCCTCTGTGCTCCGGTACAGGTCGCTCATCCCTTACCACACACTACGCGACCGTCAATTACCACTCCTACATAACGTCGTGCAGTTCGACAGTATCGAATGGCACTCAACGCGCACGAATGTACGCCACTTCAATAGTCGGCAAGCAGGCGTTCCGCTCCATATCAACGAGCTGTACTCAGCTGCACTAATGGAAAACTGCTCTGTTGGGTGTACCGCTATAAGCAGCTTATAAACCCTAAGCTGTTGAATATCAAAACGTTCCATATCAATAGCCGGTACTCACATGCAGCTGTCAACCGCCACTGCGGTCGCGGAAATCGCCACATTGCGCGTTGCAGACACAATATTCTGTATTCATACGTTACGTCAGGTAAGTGCTTTTACGACATCCAAGGTCCCCGATGGTACTCACCTTGGAGGTGCCATCGCGATCGTTTGCTTGCACGGCCCCTTGCTCATAGGGGTGCAGTCTATCCTCCATCGTGGAAAGGTGAGACTGCACGGTCGGCATAGTCCACCTTTATCGATATGACCGAGCGGCGAATTCCAAGGACGATCATTCCATTACGAGTCCATCCGGGTAGCCAGGCTCTTCTGGAATACGATGAAACACGACGGCTCCGCTATCACTTCCGCCGCCGCGTACGACCTAGCCTGGCAGGTAACGGAGCCTCAGCACAATGTGCGACACAAGCGATTTCCCTAGAGCACAACCGGACACGAAACGCACCATCGGCGGTGCCCCGATCAGCTGGTTCCGTATGCCTCGTCAGGGGTATGGCGAAATCCGGTACCGACACAACCGGAAAGCTCCCTGTGCAGGCTCACCTAAGCGCGCATTCTCGCTGTTCCGCTCACCTATCTCACCAGGCCGGGCATCCTGTGACACTGGCGCGAACCCGCCCAATCGCAACGCAGTTTGCTGGCGTAGTGTACAAACAGGCTTGGGAACACGGACGCGATACAGCGCCCGGTCACCCAGTCATCCGACACGATCCGACAGGGTTGCGTGTAGCTCACGTCCCCGTCGGAGCTCACCTTCGGGAAATGCCGAGCTCGCAACCGTTGGTCGTTGATGTAGAGATGTGCGGTGCTTTCACTCGATTGCGCCGATGAGATACCAAGTTCACGTGACGCCAGCAGCTTACCTAGGCCATACCGGGCGAGGCCACCGGAGTTGCACTGCTTGTATTTGACGGTACCGTGAAACTCCACGTAGGTTCTCACCTTTCGACCGGACCAGGCAGCGCATAAGCGCCCGTTGCCATCAAACCCGCCAGATTATCCAGTCACGGCAGTAAAAACGTTCCCATGAGGCTGCAAAGGCGTCCAACGACCAGGTTGCGGGCCGCCGTCCCGCGTCACTCCCCGTAAAGGCTCACCTTAGTCCCGCCGCTGTTGCGGTGTCCGGTCCGTAAAGGTGAGCGATGACGACCGCTTCCAGAAGATCCCAGATTCCCAGATTTGCGACGCGCCTGGCAATTCAGCGGGCAAGAAGCGTGTGGCTCACCAGGGAGTATCGTTCTCCGGCGCGCCGCTTCGGGTGGAGCAAAAAAGAAGGGCGCCGACGGCGCCCTGACAAGTTGCTGATGCATTCGCGGAACCGGGGATCGCAGCCTGTGCGGCCACGCCCCAGCCCATGGACTAGCCAGCCGGATTGTTCGCCTTCTGCTTTTTCGGCACCTCGAGCGTCACGGCAAACTCGCGTAACGCCGCCATTGCCCGTTCCAGGGCCAGCTCGACATCGACGCCATCCTCGACCTGGATCAGGATATCGCGCGCCTTCACATGAACACGGAACGCCGACTCGCCATTCCTGTCGATGATCGTGCGCGGTGTGGGCGATTTCGTTCGTACACGTTTGGCTTCGAAAGGCTTGAGCAACACCGCCCGCAGCTCGGACTGGTCCATCTGCGGTTTGTCGATCAGGACTTCGACGGCGCGGAGGATGGCTTCTTGACCTTCCGGATGCTTCGCCAGGACTTCCTTGATGACGCGAGCCTTGCGGTACGTGATCAGTTCGGGGTACTTGGCCATGAGATCCAGCAGCGGCTGGGGCAGGTCGAACAGACTCAGACATTGCGACACGCGCGCCTGGGTGCAACCAAACACTGTCGCCACCGCGGATTGTGTAGATGCGTACCCTTCCTTGAGCGCCGTCTGGTAGGCCAGGCCACGTTCGTAATCGGACAGCTTGACGTTGCTTTCGTTGTGCACCAGCGTCGCCAGGCATGCGTCGCGATCCGACAGATGCATCACGCGCGCATCGAGTTCGGACCAGCCGATCAATCGCGCTGCGCGAACACGGCGGTGGCCGGCGATCAGCTCGAACTTGCCGCTGTCGAGCACACGCACCGTAATCGGCTCGTCCTGTCCGCGCCCCTTCAGGGTTTCACCGAGAAGCTGCAGCTCGGTCTCGTCGTACTTCTTCCGTGGCTGATACGGGGAGTCGACAATCAGGTGCAGCGGCACGCGCCGCGTCGTGGTCGCACCGGCTTGATCCGCAATTGACGGACGCGCCGGCTCGTCCGTTGCCGGCTGACGTTCCTGGTCCTGGTTATCGCTCAACAGGTCGGTCAGCGATTTCGAAGGGCCACTCGGCAAATCGTTCATGTGCATCGGTGCGGCCCGTGGAGTGGACCGCAGGCGTTCGGCCAGAGAGGCGTTGAAATCGGCCTCGGATTGCTGATGTTTCGTCACAAATTCTCCGTTTCATCAATGGTCAGCGCTTAGGCCGCGCGCAAACCGTCCTTCTGCGCAGCGGAACTGAGTACTCCCATTCTCTCGACCAGTTCGCGCGTCGCCGCGCGCAGTTCGTCGGATGGCGTACTTGTCGGCCGTGCAAGGGCCAACGGCAGGCCATCGTCTTCGTCCAGGACTTTCTTGAATTCTTCGCTTGTGCTGATCTGGTTGTCCATCCAGGCTTCCGGGTACTTGCTGGTGAGCGCGATTACCTGTGCTGCCACACGGACCCGTTTCGCGTCGAAGAAATTGCCGAGTACCGACAGCTGAGGGAATTTACTATATGTGTTCTTCATCTCGCCGATGACATCGGCCAGGTAGGATACGGATTTCGTGCTGTAGCGCTCCATCGACACCGGCGCGACCGCGAAGTCACTCGCCAGTAACGCGCCGCGCGTAGTCTGGTTTTTCGCTGGTGGCGCGTCGAACATCACGACGTCGTACTGGGACAGGTCGAGATTGGGATTACGGCCCGAGAAGCCTTCATCGAGCCAGCGGGCGATCGCCAGCTCCGGCTTCTTGCCCATGATTGCGTCGACCGTAAATAAGGCTTCCAGACGGTCGAGCGTGACCTCCGAAGGGATCAGGTGTGGCCCGTTGTCGCCGAATGGCTTCTTAATGACTTTGGAGAGCGGTTGCACCGCACCGTTCTGCTGCCATTGCGGCAGCAGATGGCCCAGGTGATATTCGACACAGGTCGACTGCGGCAGTCCGGCGCTGGCGGCTTCGTCGGGTGTAAGCTCAGGATCGTAGCCGAAGGAGATCGTCAGGTTCGCCTGGAAGTCCAGGTCAATGACTAGGACCCGTAGACCCATCAGCGCGAGAATGCAGGCGATATTGGAGCTGATCGTTGTCTTGCCGACGCCGCCCTTCGGTGCATACACCGTCAGGATACGTTTGGTCTTCGGCGTCATGCCCGATTTACGCGCGCGGTGTGCCGCGAGATCGAACACGTTTTCGACGGTGAAGATCCGTGTTTTCGGTCCACTGCCGCCCTGGCGTTCGATCTGCAGGCCCGCCTCGTCGGCGTCGCGGCGCACGGAATCTACACTGATGCCTAGCAGCTTTGCTACACCCTGCACTTTGAATGTCTTGCGTCCCAAGTCCATCTCCCGAGTTTCAATATCGCAATTGTCTCCTAGCTTTTTATCTCGTGCAAGGAAAAAATCTGAATATTAGATAAACCCCTAGCAATAGCCTTTCCGTACGAAGACCAAGATTTTGCCTCGCAACGCGCCAGCCGATCTCAACTCAGCAGTCAGAAAGGTGAGGTCGTACAGGGACCGAATGAGAAACAAACGGTCTCGCCAGAGATTCGTACAACGGAATCCGTAGATGATGGTTACCTGTGAGGGACCCGTGTCAATGCACAACTTTAATGGAGCAATGCGTCCGCAAAAGGTGAGCCTGTACAGGGATTATTGACATGGATGGAACCAAAGTCTTTTTACTTTTGCAAAAAAGGAAAGAGAATGTTTCGGTGTATAAGCAAGAACTGCATCAGGTCGAGGGCCCTGACGCATGCAAAAAGACTTCACGTTCTGAGGTGAGCTTCCACAGGGAGCCCGATTTCGTCAATGCAATGTCGGACGTGGTCTTTGGAAGAAATGCGTGGCCGTCGCCGTGGGTTCAAAGGTGAGCTTCTACGGGCAGTTCCAGCCTTCTTGGCAACTATCGCCTAAGGATGTTACTTCGCTACGAGTGCTTGCGGAACGCCTGGCGATACGGATATCGGTGTCCGGTACTGGAGTCGTCCCAAGACGGCTAAAACCAAGCCGCCAAAGTCGACGGATTGAGAGGTTTTTATTGAAAAACAAAGTTAACCCTTGTTTACCTGTTTACGGGAGCTGAAACCCAGCATTCATGCGGGTTCCAGCGGTTTTAGGTGAGATTGCGCGGTGACATCGGTGAGTTTCTACAGGGAGATCGGTGAGTTTTTGCAGGGATAGACTGCTGTTTGGGTGAGCCGTGACAGGGATACTAGGTGAGCGGATTCAGGTACTCGGCAGGAGCAAAGTGAGGGCGAACAGGGACCAGTCCCCGTTTATTGGTGAGGTTATACAGGGAGAGCGCTTCAAGGTGAGTCTCCACAGGGACAGGCGATGCCGTCGTCGCGCCTAAAGGCTGGACACGTGTTGATGGTTGGGAAGCAGGATACCCTCGCATTTTTCAATGGTGAGTCTGCACAGGGACTGGTATCGCAAGCTTGCCAAAAGGTGAGCTTCCATAGGGAGCCCAAAGTAACCTGCCTAGCATCAGTTACTCCACATATGCTTCTGCCTTATCGATAACCGCTAAAGTGTTTTATGGAAACGCGACCGTTTTGGCATTCGTTCCAAAGGACGTGATTTACTCCAGCAATCCTCGATGACAAGGTCTACATGGCCCGATACGGCTCTTTCGAGTTGGATCATGTAGCCGAAGCGAGTGAACTCTCAGTGCCCGCTTACGTATCGATGTGTTAATGCATGGCGACGTTCGTCGAGCTCGTCAGCCATTGTTTTGTCGGCATTGAGAGAGCAAGTGCAATGAGCCTCGGGGGACAGCCTTTTCCAGGCATCGCATTGGTGTGTTTTTTGTCCGAAAAAAGAGATGGGTTGAGAGATCTTTATTGAAAATCCAAAGTTAACCTTCGTTTACCTGTTTACGTCGACTGAAACCCAGCAACCATGCGGGTTTCGGCGGTTTTTGGTGAGATTCCACAGGCACCTGGGTGAGGGAGCTCGGGGACATCGGTGAGCGTGTACAGGGAGAAGATGACTGTCGAGTGAGGGAATGCAGGGACATGTGGTGAGTGGACACAGGGACCGAAATGCCCGAAGGTGAGGCTAGACAGGGACTGTTTAACAAAGTTGGTGAGCTTTGCCGGGGACGTCGCTTCCAAGGTGAGACTCCGCAGGGACCGGGGCGAACTGCTAACCACCCTTCACATCAATGTGGCCCTCGCTTTTCGTCGCGTGGCTCAAGCTCACTCGCAACGGCTCTATATCGTGAGCTTTTTCAGGGATCCATCTACGTTGGACAGGCATACGGTGAGTCTGTACAGGGACCAACGCGCCGCGCGCCGTGTCATGTCATCGCGGCTGCCGCTTGCCGCGACTGGGCGTCAATGCGCCCGTCAGCCGCATTAAGGCCGGGTAGCGACGATCGGAGGTCTAACCCCGCCTGGGCGCCTCGATTTCTTCTGGTGCTTCGCAATCCGTTAAGAGGTAAGCGCGCTGGCCGCCAGCGACGGCGCGCATTGCCCCGTCATAGGGGACGACAGGTGAGTGCCCACAGGGACCACTTGCAGTGCCGTTATGTAAAGGTGAGGTGCCACAGGGACGAGATTTGTCGCTACCTCTGCACCGAGAAGATCCATTTCATAGCCGTCCCATGAAAGGTGAGCTTTTTCAGGGACCAGAAACTCCGATGTCACCAAAGGTGATACCAAGCAGGGACATCACGATTGGTGAACGGCTGTGTTCACCCTTACAAAGGTGAATATACTTGACTCACTTATGGTGACCCATGCAATAATGCGCGTTGGCAATGAGTAGACACGGCGTGGCGAGGACGGAGAGATAGGAATGGCAGAGAAGCCCCAGGTGACGGCCATCGGCACGGCCGATGTGGTCGACGCTTCCGTCAAGCCGGCGGCACCGCGTTCGGAACTTGAGATTCGTAAATCGAACGAGGCGATCGGATTGCGGGTCGTGTCCGGCCGCCTGACACTCCTGAACCGCAAGGTGTTTAACGTCCTCATGTACCACGCCCAGCGCATCCGCAAGCTGGGGCAGGACGCGCCCATCGATACCCCGGCGGCCCAAAAGTATTTCTGGGTACCCCTCTCGGTGCTGGCTCGCAATGCGAGCTACGACAGCCGGGACATGCAGTTTTTGCGCGAGCAGATCGCCGAAATGCAGGACATCAAGCTCTTGCTCGAGACCGACCGCCAGTGGACTAGCGAGCGCCTGATTGCATCCGTCACCTTCGTCAATCCCAAGGGCTTGAATAGCCGCACCGGCCAGGTGTGGGTCGGTTTTGCGTTTCCGCCGGAAGTCCACGAAAGTGTCATGCAGCCGGAGACTTATACCCGGCTGAGCATTCACTACCAAGGGCTGCTGAAATCCGGCACCGCGCTTGCGCTCTATGAACTGTGCCGGCGCTATGCGACCAACCCGTCGAAGCTGACGTCGACCTATACCGTCGAGCACTGGTACGGATTGTTAACGGGCAACCCGATGCCGGAAAAGCCCGAGGATCTGCCCGAGTACAAGTACTTCAAGCGTGACGTCCTGAAAAGCGCCATCGCTGAAGTCAACCGCGTGACGGACATCGAGGTAGAACTCATCGAACACAAGCAGGGCCGCCGCGTCCAGCAGCTGCAGTTCCGCGTCGAGTTCAAGCCGGACACGCAGCATGAACCTCGCGCGCCCTTCGCCATCGATTTGACCCTGCTCGAAAAGCTGATGGCCCTGGGCATGACGCAGCAGGAAGCAAGCAACGTCATTGGTGACTACCCCGACGAGAAGATCACCCAGGCGCTCGCCGTCGTCGAGGCGCGCGTCAACTCGGCCAATGGTAGTCCGGTTCAATCCAAGGTGGCATATCTGCGCTGGGCCCTGAAGAGCGAAGCCAAACTGCCGGAGAAAAAGGCGGAACCGAGACTCACGAAGGGCACCGCGGCCGAGGGACCGACATTGCTCGAGCGTTTCCTGGCCGCGCGGGCCAAGCTCGCCCTCGACGTTTTTACGGAAATGGATGCTGAACAACGTGCAGCGACCTACGAGCAGTTCAAGGCGCAGGCCACCGGCAGGGTGCCGCCGCTCGAAAAAGCGCTCGACAAGGGTGTGACGCGCACTGCGCTGAGCCTTTGGTACGCCGACGCGCTGTGGGGCGAACCTACCGTGGAAAAGCTGTCGCACTTCGCGGACAAGAGTCAGGTATTGATCTGACGACCAACACGACCTCTGCAGATACCAGCGATTTGCAGCTTAGCCGTGATTTATTGCTGAGGATGATGTTGAACCATTCCAGCCATCCGGTCGACCATCGCACGGATATCCTCGATGCGCAGATGGGGCTCATTGCGTAAAAGCTGCTTATACAACAGCGAGATGAGCGGAATGGCATCCACAGGTCTGACCGGCACTGCCACCGCAGGGCGCCCGCGTTGGATGAGGCGAACGAAATAATGCGAGTCTTGGAATTCGATCTGCAACGACTTGTCGTGCTTGGGCCCGTGTCCGTCAAATTTGACCGAACGAAGCTTGTTCTCGAAAACGGCTAAGGTCTGGTACGCCTCCTGGACCGTCAGTTGCATCACGATCTTGTTCGGCCAGTCGAACGCCTTCGTCCCGGCGCCCGCCAGTGCGATGGCACCCTCGATATTGACCGTGTACTGCCTCGTTGACCTGGTCTGGGCCTCGGCGATACACAGCGCGGCACCAGAGCCGACGATTTTGAAGGAGTAGTAGGGCGCACCGCCGGTGGCGTCCGGCTGCGGCGCCACCGGCACCATGCCCAGCTCGGCCAGATAGTGCCGTGCAGCGCCTGCGCGGGGCGTGCGCTGCGCGATCGCATCGAGGGCATCGAAGAAGCGGCGCTGTTCGCGGCACGCCACCACCACCACCTGGTCGACCGTGGAAGTGCTGCCAAGCCGGAGGAGAGTGCAGCGCACAGCTGGATCGAGCACGCGCACCGTCGCCTCGAGCTCGTCCCGCCGATGGCGATCGCCGCCGGCGAAGGCGAGCAAAGCGGCCTGAAACTGCTTGCCGGCCTGCGTGCCCGCCAGCTCAAGCAGCTGGTCACGCGAAACGGTCGGGAGCGAAGCCTCGGCCAGGATGCTGGTGATTTCAGACAGCTTCATTCGACTTCTTCTTCCTCGGTCTCGCCGTTTCGTACAGCTCGGCGGACCGTTCCAGAGCCAGACCCAGGTATTCCTTCACGTCGGCCTTCGTGCGGCCGTTCTTCAATTCTCGGGCCGCGAACGTGTTGCGCAAGGTTCGGCCGCCAGCGCGGTTGACGTCGATTCCTGCGCGGGCGAATGTCGCCTTCACTTGGCGCCAGAGCGTCACCTTCGACATCGGCTTGCCCGTGTGGTCGCCCGGGAACACGAGGTCGCCCTCGATGATCCGGTTGCCCTTCGCGTCCTCGGCCAGCCTCTCCACCAGCCAGCGGCGCAGTGCGTCGGCGCCATAGTCGTAGACCACGGTTTCGTGCTCATAGCTGGTGTCGTGCTTGTCCTCCGGATTGATCTGCAGGCGGATCGGCCCGTGCTTGAAAGCGTCGTCGACTTCGTCGATGTGCAGGCCGATCACTTCCGCTACGCGCAGCCCGCCGAAAAGCATCGAAGCCTGGGCGGCGTGGTCACGGCGGCGCTTCCACGCCTTCGGCAGGCGGCCGGCGCGGTTCGGGCCCGGCGGCTCGACGGAGGGGAGGGCGTCAACGAAGGCGTCGATCTGCTCCTGCTCCAGCGCCTCGGTGCCCTCGTTCTTGGCCAGGTATCGATTCTCGCTGGCCAGCTTGGTCGCCGATGTCGCCGGGTTCGGCGCGATCTTCAGGTGGGCGTAGCACCGCTCCAGCAGACGCAGGTATCTCTCAGTAATGTCGCTGTTCTGCTCGCCGCGGTGCCGCAGCTGGCTGACGAAGCGCACCAGGTCCTGCTCGCCCACGTGGGAGAAGGGTTTCTTCTGGGCGGCCAGCCACTTCGCAAATTTGCTGAACATGAAGCCGTAGATGGTGGCGGATTTGGCGGACACTGGTTCAGGCTCGGCTTCGCCCAGGCGGCGGCTGGTCAGGGCAAATTCAGCGGTTCGGACAAAGGCCGTGAACGAGGCTACCGGGTTGGCATCCCACTGTCTCGGATCGGTCATGTGCACCTCGCATTTTGCGCCGGATACGATGGCCAGATGGCCGGCGCCGAAGGCGCCATCCAGCAGGGTTTTTGAAGGGTTGATATATCCCACATGATACCATAAATGAAACTAACAGACAGGCAACCTGATGCAGACACAAGGTAACGCCACTGTCACTGGCCGCCGGTGCCGGCCCGGTGGGACTCTTTCTGCTCTCTCTGTTCTTTTTGTTCTTTTCGCTCTCTTAGCACCCGACGGCGGGCGGCCAGGTGAAGGGCAGGGCGTGAATAGTCCGCGGCGTGTCTGGAGGGGTGAGTCTAATTTCTTTATTTGTGCGTTAGTTTCATTTGTGGTTTTAGCCCATACGCCCAAGATAAGAACTTACCAAGTAAGTCTCAAGAACCGCAGTGTAGAAAAACAAACGGCCCAATCTTACGAAAGGACCGTCATCGTTTTATCGCAGGGCTTCGCCCTGAGGACTTGGAAAATTTAGTCCGCCGAACGATTGTAGGCGTAGTGAATAATAAAGTTGCGGATCGCCAAAATCGGCGCGAACTGGGCGCGGAAATCCCGCGCCAGCAGTTCTTTTGTATAGTGGAAGAATTCTTTCATTTATGCTCCTTCAGTCGCTTTATGTCTTGCTACGAAGCTAGCACTGAACCTCTTTAGGTGTCAACCGGGAACGACGTTAAAAGATGCTCGGTCGAAACTAGCCCTTTCTCTAACAAAACTCCCTTCTTGCAAGATTAGCCTTTTGTTAGACGGTACTCAAACCTTTCGTTATGCCAACCAATACCACTGCCACCTATAAGATCGCCAGCAGCCTAACGCCTTGTATTGTCACCGCCGCCCAAACCCCCAACGTTGATGTTGCTGTCGACACCGGGGCCAGACCGTACGCTCACTGACGTCACAGCTAAACGCCCGTCAGTATCCGCGATGAAGGCCACACCTGAGGTGGCCTTCATCACAGTTGGGGGACACGTGTCCCCCAAAGTGTAGTCACACTAACCAGGTCGACCTGACTACGGTGAACAGGCCGGCACGACCTTCACCGCGACGGATGTGGCCAATGGCTTGGCGACGATCAGCATCCACAATCCCAATGGCCACTCGTCAAATTCATGGTTACGGTTCAGTATCCTCAGCGGAAAGCTACGCTCAGGTGTAGCATCTTTTTCTCCGTTGGGGGACACGTGTCCCCCAAAAGCGTCAGTTCATATTGGCACGTGTCATCCGCTAGTCAAGCATGCTGACGGTCAAGTTTGTGGAACTACAGGCGCTTGTACAACATGTTCCAATAGGTTCGACTGGGTTTCATAGTGTCCTGGTTATCGGTCCGAATCGTTGCGACATGGTGAGGCTGCCTTGCGCTGGATGGGCCTCTCGCAGTAGAAGAGAGGCCTTCTCGGAAGGTATAGCGATTGAAGGACGGACGGGCGATATTCACTGGCGCCGCCCATGGCCAGGCATGGTCAAAAATTTCGTGATTCGTCACTTAAAAATGTGGACACGTGTCGTTGGTTGCACGGCGTCGCCAGAGAGAAGATGAGGACACCAAATTAGCGTATATCGCCTGTTCACTGGCGCGTAAAAGTCAGACACGTACCGACAGCAACTTGGGAGCCCAAGCTTTTGTCAGCCAATGCTATGCATAGGTTGGCCGCGTCGAGTAAGCCCTGCGCACGGCCTTCGGGCGTGTCCTCCCTAAACACTTTGCTCACCACGGCAATCAGTCGCTCGTCGTCCGACTGGTCTAGCGCAGTGTTCTGCTCAAGCAGCCAAGCGTCGAATTGCATGTTATTCATATTGTTCAAGTCCATAACTTCCTCATCGAGTAAATGATAAGTCCATGATAAGTGGCCACTACAATGGCGCAAGTCTGCCGTCCGTATTCTTTCACTGACTCGGAAGCGTTCCTGTATGGGCGCTACAGGCCGCGCACAAGCTATCAAGAATCGTCCGGCCCTAAAACGTAGGTTACTCGCAAGAAGTGCCATCGCTAAAAGTATTGGATTTTGAAGAGAAATCAAAATTAGATCTCATCGCGAGGGCGAATAGCCATAAAAATTGGTCTGACGAGCAGGCCATCTCCTAAGAGCTACGTCACTCGCTGACACTCGCCAGGATGCGTTTTGCCATCATTCCCTTGGGGCTACGCTCCGGTTGGAACTCAACGCAATCACCCTTATTAGGCGCATTACAGCGAAAGCTGTTTACGTTGAAGAAGTACTCGCCGCCAGCATCGGCCACAATGTACCCAAATCCTTTTGCGGCGTCGAAAAACTTCACGCGACCGCGGATCCGTGCGTCTGCATCGGAAAGGTTCGGCACAACGGTGGGGCCGCTCCCTATCGCATCAGCTCTAGCCGCTTCCATCGCACTTGTAGTAGCTCTCCGCACCATCGCATCGAGGCCACCGATCGATGCCGCTCGCTCTAGATCGTTCGCGGCCGTCAGCGTCCCCACAGCACTTTGGCTGGCTACAAAGTCAATCAAGCGATTAGCAATACCTTTCGCTACGCTATCGGCCGGCGCCATCGCAATGATGCTGCGCTTACCGTCCTTGCCGAACACGACCGACACAATGTCGGTCACCCAGACGCGCAGCGTCGCATCTTGCACCCGGGTGACCGTCGAGCTAGACAGTGCCGAACCGCGGAACTGGTTGCCCACGCTGATCTGGCTCGTCTGAAACGTGCCAGAGGTCTCAATCCACAGGAGGCGGGACTTGAACTGCATGCGCGACCACAGCAGGTGGCCGATGCGGAAGCTCAGGACTGTAACCATGCCGAGCGCCATGACGATCAGGGTGCTGCGGCTGATTTCCATGCGCGTCATCTTGGCAAATTGCGCTGTGAAGTGCACTGCGGTCCAGCCGCACGCAGCCGCCATACCGACGGCCCAAGCGCCGAGCAGGAGCAGGAAGCGCGAGTAGCGGGTCTGGAATGCTTCGGCCCAGGTAAAGAGCCGCAGGGTGCTGGTCGGCACCGGCTGGGTCTCTTCCAGCAGGAAGCCGCCGAACGAACCGCGTTCGCCTTCGGATACCTCGGGCGGAATGTTCGCATAGACCCGGTTCGGGATATCACGCTCCCACGAATTTTGGAAGTCGCGGCTAATCTCGGTCCAGAGCTGGGCTGGGGCGCAGTTCATGGCGATCTTAGTCTGCTCGCACGAAACGCTGGTATGCGCGGCACTATCGAGGTGCGAAACGATCGCGCAGAAGAACAGCGCCGATGCGACCATGGATCCGACCAGCAGCAGGGTTGGCGCAATCCACATCGGAGCGATGTCGATATGCGGTGCAACACGCGGGATCATCACCGGGGCCATGATCGAGAACACGACCAGGCCCATCAGCTTCCAGAGCGCCCTATCGCCAGTTTCGGCAGGCTGAGCCGGTTCCGTGGACTGGACGTCGAGCCGGCCCGGGTTCAGGAAAGGCGTCACCAGCGAGAGGCCACTCATGGGCAGGAAGATCCAGCTGGCGACGCCCTCATATGGCGTACCCTCGAACACGAAGAAAGACGCAACCAGCGAGGCGAACAGCGCCAACATGCCGATCAAAGAATGGAAGTGCTGCACGGCCGCGGCCTGCACTTCTGTCGGCGACGTCACGAGACTCTTAAACATCGAGTACAGCACGCCATTGAGCGCACCATGGGGCTCCGGAAAGTCGATTGCGCGGTGGCGCAGGGTGTCGAGGATCTGTTCGGTGCCGCGGCCAATCCCGGTTTCAGTCAGCGGCAGCTCGCCGGCCAGGCCGAGGGGAGACTTGCGCCCCAAGTAGAAGCGGGCTTGAGACAGCGCCTGGATCAGCAGCTTGACCGCGACACCCAGCACGAGCGTAGCAACAGTGACCGCGACCGCGCCAATCTTATTGTGGTGACTCTGGAACAGCTCCTTGGCGGTGATCATCGCAGCGATGCCGCCGACTGTCGTGGCGAGCGCCGCAAGAAGCAGAAAGACATTCTCGAATTGGAATGGATTGGGAAAGTTGTTGAGTAAATTGTCGTCGCGGTTATATTGGTAGCTCATGGTATGGCCTTAAAGTGACTGTAACACTTCTATTAGACCGTTCATTTCCCCTGAAGCAACCGACACCTACGCGCCTTTATAAACAGATCGGCACTCATAATGTGGATGTACACCACATGTAATGATGAATTCGATCTACACGTGTACATAGGGCTGGTTTACTGTGAATTTGCACACTAGAGCCATCTGGAAGTCTTCAGCGCGGTACAACCTGCTCAACCTTGACCCAGGCTGGAACCGTGGCAATCTAAACGTCTACCGCCGTCACTGACTCCGAAGTAGGGCGAGCGAAATCATCGCCATGGTCGAGTAGACCGGACCGTGCAGCCTACGCTATTCGTGTGGGACATTTTCATTCGGTGGCGCGCGGCCTGAATCCGTATCAGGCTCGCTTTGGCAACTCTGCAGTTCTGGCAACTTTGCCGAGCTCGAATGTTCCCTGGACTAACCTTCGGGGCCACGTGGCCCCGAAGCCGCAGCAAGTCATCTTACCAACTCTGCAGTTCCCGGCGATTTAGACTAGCTCAAATGCTCTACTTCCTTTCGGTGACACAGTGGCGCCGAACCGAAGAAGCTACACCTAAGTACGGCCTCATCGGCCAATTTCTGGGCCAAAGTCCAAGACGCAGCAGCCTCGTTATTTGGCCGATCTGTTAACGACTATTTATTGCATCTTCACTAATCCCGGAGATGTCGAGAACAAGACCGTCTGTAAGGTCGGCGCGTTACTGAACAACGCATTAAAGCTGTGTTATCCCGTATGAGAATTTTTTTCCGACACGGGATTGATCACGGCAACCAAGAGCCCCCGCCGCTTGATGTCTACCGTCGTATGGCGAACTGACAACACGTAGGACAGCCATCCCAAAGTTAAGGTGTGATGCATACGATGGAACGCGTACATTGCATGCTCGAGATCGGCGCCAGGCACGACCGCTAAATAAACACAACTGTAGAGCTTCCACCACGCAGTCCTCATGTCGCACTTCCGGTTCAGCGAAGCGTGAACCGAACGCTTGTCCTTACGTGTGACATCAGTACCCCAACTGCTAGAGGCGACCGCAGCCGGCGGCAACTTCAAACGATGCATTGCCTGCAACGCGGTGTGCCGTTCAGTCACGGCCCAGTCCATACGGAAGATCTCATTGTTACCAAAGTTCATAAATCGCATGATTTCCCTTGTTGTTTAATGGGTAGGCAGGGAGCCGCCCTGCAGCGGGAATCGCGCTGCAGGGCGCTCGTCCATGAAACAACGATAGCAAGGGAAAAAGACGGCGCAAGTCCATGCGCCGTGGAGAATTAGCGATGCTCCTTTTCAAAATGTTCGATTAGCTGTTTAGTTTCGTGCGATTATATTCCTCGCCGTAGCTGGCCTTTGTTTCGTGCAAAGGCTATGCTGGGCGAGTTGATTGCTGGGTTCAGCAGTCTCGGCATTCAATCGCACCAGGAGCAGTTGGCAGCATGAGTTCACGCATTCACCCGCAGGCGCGTACCACCCCGAAGATCAGGCAGGAGATCAAGGATTCCGGCCTGTCTTCCAGAGAAGCCGCCAAGGTTTTCAACATCAGCCGAGCCACTGCACAGAAGTGGCTCGGCCGCGACGATGTACAGGATCGCTCGCACCGCGCTCACACGCTACATACGACTCTGAGCCAAGCCCAGGAAGCCATTGTCCTGGCCCTGCGCCAGTCGCTCTACCTGCCGCTCGACGACCTGCTGTTCATTACGAAGCAGTACATCAATCCGGCCGTCTCGCGCGCTGGCATCGCGCGCCTGCTAAAGCGTGAAGGCATGTCGCGCCTGACGGACTTGATTGCGACAGCCGAGGGCGAGAAGATCACGCCGAAGAAGACCTTCAAGGACTACGAGCCCGGCTTCATCCACATCGACATCAAGTACCTGCCGCAAATGCCGGACGAGACCTCGCGGCGTTACCTCTTCGTCGCCATCGACCGTGCGACGCGCTGGGTTTTCATGCACATCTACGGCGACATGACCGAGGCGAGCAGCGTCGATTTCCTGCGTCGGCTCAAGCTGGCTTCGCCCATCAAGATCAGCAAGATCCTCACCGACAACGGCTCGCAATTTACCGACCGCTTCACGACCAAAGACAAGAAGCCCAGCGGCAAGCACGCTTTCGACGTGGCTTGTGCAGCCCTGCATGCCGAACATCGACTGGCGCCGCCACGCCATCCGCAAACCAACGGCATGGTCGAGCGCTTCAACGGCCGCATTAACGAGTTGCTGCAGCAAACTCGCTTCGATAGCCGGGCCGACCTGCAAGCCACCTTGCTGAACTATTTGAAGCGGTACAACCACCACATTCCGCAACGTGCCATCGGCAGTAAAACCCCCATTCTGGCACTCAAGGAATGGCAACAGAAGCGCCCTGAGTTATTCGTTAAACGCGTTTACGATCAAACGGGACTGGACAATTAGCTTGTCGCGCAAATCAGGAGGGAGTGTGGGAAGCACCCACCTCCACTCAGCTCCCAATCGCGCGTCTGAGAACAACGAACGATTGAAGTTGCAAGCAATACCGACGACGCCGCCAGTTAGCAGAATTCCAAATGCAATCCCTGCCAGGACACCGCGCCAGCCTGTTGGAGGGCCGTCTCCGCTAGAATCGATTCGGCTTGCTTCCCGTACAGCTTTTTTTACACGAGATTCGATCGTGTCGGCGAGCACCTTGTTGTTGGTCGCACTCTTCTGTACAAGCGCCGCCGCGGCATCAATGACCGCGCGCGTCGACGCACTAGCCATATTGATTTGGCTGACCGCGTCACGAGCCGTTTCCTGGAGCTTATGCGAATAAAAAAGAGCCGCGAGCACAAGTGCATCGTTCTCCGGCACGGCCATGCCGGTGATGGCGAACACTTCTTGAACTATCCGTTCCTTCTCGTTAACGTCAACCATATTAGATTCCCAAGGCATCAAGTTTGGTGAAAACTTCAGTGCGAAAGTTGTTGAGCCTCGACTTCTCAACGAAGCCATACTCAGCCGACGATGACGCATCAAGGAGTTGGCCTTTGGAGTAGAGACCCTTGATCGTCTTTACAAACGTATTCTCGTCGCGTTTAGGAAGATGAACTACCCCAACAACGCGAGATTTGAACTCCCTATAAAGGTTGGTCTCTCTGAAGCGAACGGCATCTTTTCCAAAATGGTCGTTTTGCCAAATCACGACGTCTGCCGGCGTTTTTCGAAGAATCAAATCGATACCCCACAGCGTGTCTTTCATGGCCGGCCCACCAACCAGGGGCATGTGAACAATCACTTGCTGACCAATGGATTGAAGACTGCCAAAAATATCTTCCTGGATTAGATAATGCATTACTGGGCTAAATGAGGAGGCCCCATTATCGATAATGCTGTACTCGTGGCTTGCGATCGCGTTAACCATGCCATCCAGAGGTCCTTGGTTAAGAGAGCGATCATCGTCAGTAATGTTGATATGTTGAGCACCAATTTCAGGGAAGCTGGCAAAGGTAGCGTTATTCGGGTCCGTATCAGCAAAATAGGTATCACGTCCTTGTGCAATATAATACTGAGCTAACATCCACGAAATGAAAGATTTGCCCACCCCGCCTTTTCCCATCATCGTCCAGTTACTTTGTTTCATGTATGTCCTTATATTTTCGTGACATCAAAATTACGCGCGTTTCTTGGATTAAATTCATCTGTACCGTTTGAAGTAGGCACGTTAGAAATGTTACTGCTGGAAGACTCGGAGTCTTGGCCGAATGCTTCGGTAAATTTGATGTCATTCCGCTGACGGTGGTGGCCAGCGCTTCCGTTGCTACGTAAGCTGGTCTGGGTGAGCCTAGTTCTATCACGTAAATTCTCAGCATGCTGGCGTCCTACCTGGGCGGAAGAAGTCTGTGATGTGCGCTTCTTACGAAGTCTGTAAGTAACATCGTAATAGTAGGTGAGACTTATGTTCACACCATGCTCGACCAAAAAGGAATGGACTTCGACGTGTGTGTAGCCACCTGCTATTGCGTCCTCGATCGCAGGAAGCAACTTCGCTATCAGCTTAGCCTTAGTCTTCGGCATTGAACCAGACGGTATGAGAGATGTAATTCTAGTGATTGGCATGAGGGTCAATTCTTACGGCTGCGTAAAAAGAAGATCATTACTAATATTGCAATCTTCAGGACAAACACCTGACGAATGCATGAAACGTGCAGTATCAACGTAGTAGGTTTGCAGAGGAACCGCAGGACAAATGCAGGACATTTGTAGGACACTTGCAGGAATTGTTGTCGGGTGAATCGAAGACTACGCAAGCAGCCTTGGTTACCTGCACCAAATGCTCCACAATTTTGATGAGGATTTGCGTTGACACTCTGCTTCGCGGCGTGTAACTTAGCGTGGTCGCTAAGCGGCAATGCCTTCATCCAGCTTCACTCCTTGAGAGCGAATGCTGTGCTAGAACTCCGCTCACTGGGTCAAACAAGAAAGTTTTTTCACCAACCGATGCAAGTTGGTGAAAGTGCATCAAAGTGCATCTCGAACAGGTTTCCTTTCGCTTTTGCGGAACAGATCTGAACGGCCGTATGGCCTATCGCAGCATTGCAACAACGTAGTTCCTAAAACTCCACCGATGACGCAGCGTCTATCGCCCGAGCATGTGCTGACATGTTCGCCTGCGATACCGCTGCGTCTTTTTTAAAACCGTCACTACCCGATAGTGACGCGACCCACAAATCCTTCCAAACCCAGTGTTCATGCGGTTCCGTAGACAGGAACCCGAAGTGACACTCGAAATTTGGCCACGCAACCGCTGAAAACGCGGAGTCTGCACGTCAACCATGCCCATAATCCAGATGCGGTCCCCTTCCAAAAAGCAGTCTCGAAGAGTTCCTCTTCACTCGCCTGACGCGGCACGTAGCGTCCCCTTTCAGCATGCTGTTCCCTGGCCGAAGTATCCCCCGTCTGCATGACGGCAGCCGCACCTATCTAAACGATTGTTGGACCACCGTACATGCAGTGCGGTGCTGGTGATACCTAGCTGGCTTCATTCACACACCTACTACGACTGGAAATTTACGATGGCTGCTTTGGCAAGCGTCTACAAAGAAAGCGATTCATTTAAAGCAAAGTTTATGAAGGCTGCCTTGGCCTCAAAGGGGGGTGCGACACTAACCAAGGTCGCGATGGCGACTAAATTTGGGAACTTGGAAAGATGTGCAAAGCAAAATCGATGGGGCAACGTCAGTCCTGAAACCATAACGTTCAAACAGCTAAAAGGATTTGTTATCTTTCGACTGAACGAAAAAATCGGCGCGCGCACACTTCAAAACGACATGAGCATGATACGGCGTGCACTTGCGGGAGCTGGACGGGAAAAGTTCGCTCAAGAAATATGCTCAAACGTTGCGCTGGGTGTACCCTCAGGCACTAGAATCGGTCACGGAAAAGTCGCTGATCCCGAAGTACTAGCTAGCGCTCTAGAGAATGCAGCCCCTAGCACGAAGGCGCTTATTCAGCTAAGTCGATTTTTAGGCCTGCGCGAGCGTGAGGCTGTTATGTCAGCCGACTCAATTAACGAATGGGAAATCGCCTTATCGCAAAGTCGGCAAATCACTATCAGGTACGGAACAAAAGGAGGACGACTCAGAGTGGTTATGGTTTCGCCCGATATTTTGAACAAAGCATTAGCCGGCGTTCGCGCAGCCAAGGAAGTGCTGCGGCAACAGGAGTATCTCGTCGTGAGCAAAAATCTGAAGGCAGCCGTAGAACAGCATTCTGATAGATTGGCTAAACTTGGCCTGAAGGGTGAGAATTCATGCCATTCTCTGCGACGTGCTTTTGCAATGGATCAGTACAAGCACTACCTGGCAGTTGGTTGTAGCGAGAAAATTGCCTTATCGAGAACTTCGAACGATTTAGGACATGGGGATGGCCGCGGTCGTTGGGTCTACAATAACTACATTCGAAATTCGCTCTAAGAGACATTCGTAATTTGTGAGCTGAGAGCGGAAGCCAGGAAAGATTGAAATAAAAGCGCCATGAGGATACCCGCACGGCGCTCTAGTCGACCCAAAGCTAAATTTGCATGCTGTCTTTAAGTTTGTACTTTATACGTATAAAAAGAAGACTCATACATTTCGACATCATTCCATTAATCGGCATTCCCACCGATTCTAAGCCAAGATTTTATTCGTCCTAGTAAAGATTTTATAATCCGCTTGAATCCACGTCCGACCCAAACAAACGGCTCGAAAAAAGTTTTAAAATCCTCTATTGCAACACGCTTAATATGCTCCAAAAGCTCTTTCATCTGGCATTCATCCTTATTTTACTTTCAGTCATCGCACCCGATCGCAGAATGCGTTTTTGTATGCCACTTTGCTTTCGCTGAGCCAACGCAAAAAAACTCATATAGAAAGCAGAAGCGGTCACTACAAGACCATCATAAAATACGAATTTATTGATGCAACTCCAGATCTTTCACTCTTTTTTGACAGGATGGAGCGAAAATTGCCGGCCTCTTGCTTTCGATTAATCAGCCATTAGGCGAAAAATAATAGAAATTTATGGGATAAACCTGCCTTAGGTGATAATTGTTATTATCATCGAAGTGTTTTTGCTTGTTTCGGTCGTGAAACAGGGTTAGGATGAGCTATTGTTGAGCATCTAGCCCGCCTCATGACCAGTCCTGCCAACCGCATCACACGCACAGCGAACGCCGCCGGAGCGCATCCTTCTTTCAGCGTGGTGGCCGGATGAGCCAGCACACCAACGTCGCGCTGCCCGAACTGGCCTACAACCGCAGCGACTACACGGCCTTGCGCGCCTACTGCCTCAAGATTCCGATCGAGCGCATCGCCAATCTTTACTACAGTGAAGACAGCCTGAACCGCCCCGGATTTTGTAGAGGCTCCATTGTTTGAGAAAATGGAGCTATGAAGAAGCAACCCAAGTATTCCCCCGAAGTCATCGAGCGCGCCGTGCGCATGGTCAGCGAGGCCGCGAGCGAGTACAGCTCGCAGTGGGCGGCAATCGAATCCATCGCGGCCAAGATCGGCTGCACACCTGAGACGCTGCGTCGCTGGGTACGCCAGCAAGAGCGTGATACCGGCCAGCGTCCAGGGCCGACCACGGCCGAAGAGGAACGCATCAAGGCGCTGGAGCGAGAGGTGCGCGAGCTGCGCAAGGCAAACGAGATCCTGCGTCTGGCGAGTGCATTTTTCGCCCAGGCGGAGCTCGGCCGCCACTTCAAACCGTGAGGGCATTTATCGACCAGTACCGCCATGCCTACGGTGTCGAGCCGATCTGCAAGGTGATGCAGGTCGCGCCGTCGGGCTACTGGCGTTACGCGGCGCGGCAACGCAACCCGGCGTTGCGCTGTGCCCGTGTTCAGCGTGATGACGTGCTGAGTGTCGACATCGAGCGGGTCTGGCAGGCGAACATGCAAGTCTACGGTGCCGACAAAGTGTGGCGCCAACTGCGACGTGAGGGAACCGAAGTGGCTCGCTGCACGGTGGAGCGCTTGATGCGCAAGGCTGGCCTGCGTGGCGTCATGCGTGGCAAGGTTGTGCGCACGACGGTTGCCGATGCAAAGGCGCCGTGCCCGCTTGATCGGGTCAACCGCCAGTTCAAGGCGCAGCGGCCAAACCAACTGTGGGTCAGCGATTTTACGTACGTCTCGACCTGGCAGGGTTTCGTCTATGTCGCTTTCGTGATCGACGTCTTCGCCCGGCGCATCGTGGGCTGGCGCGTCAGCAGCTCGATGCGGACCGACTTCGTCCTCGACGCCTTGGAGCAGGCGCTGTACGCGCGTCAGCCCGAACGGAACGAGCTGGTCCACCATAGCGACAGGGGCTCGCAATATGTGTCGATAAAGTACAGCGAGCGCCTGGCGGAAGCAGGTATTGAGCCGTCTGTGGGCAGCAAGGGCGACAGTTACGATAACGCCTTGGCCGAAACCATCAATGGGCTCTACAAGGCTGAGCTGATCCACCGCCGCGCTCCTTGGAAAACGCGTGAGGCCGTCGAACTGGCTACGTTGGAATGGGTTTCCTGGTTCAACCACCACCGTCTGCTTGAACCACTCGGCTATATACCGCCGGCAGAAGCTGAGGCAAACTATTACAAGCAGTTGAGCAGTCAGGCCCTCCCGGTCTGACTCACACTAACCGGCCTCCACGAAAGCCGGGGCGATTCAGCCCGCAGGTCGCGCAAGGCCTGGAGCGCTTCCTCATTAAAATGCGGGACGACCTGGTGGAGCGCACGATTGCGCACCACCCGGCACTTGCCGAGATTCTCAAAGACACCCGCCAAGGCGGCACGATCACGAGCAAAGCACTCGACATGCTGCTCCAGGCAGCGTACCTGCCGCGGCCGGTACCGAAGCGGTCCCAGCCGATAGCACAATGGTTCCGTCCAAAAACGGTGCGCTCGCTGCGCGAGGAAGGCATCCAGACACTCGACGAGCTCGTGGCTCTGATCAACCGGCGCGGCCCTGGTTGGTGGCGCTCGATCCCCGTCCGATGAAGTAAAACTGGAACTCGGGAATTCATCGGTCCCTATAGTGTGAATCAGGCCTCGGTCACAAAACAGTCTCACTTTACTTCATATCGTGATGAAGTAAATTTGGAACTCGTCGTATCCCAGAGCGCCCACTATTCAACTCGCGCGCCATGCGCATACGCGCCAGCGAAATAATCACGATTCCACCAAGCCCCGGGAGCGAATGGGACGATTGCAGTCAGCTTAGGGGCCGCATCGGCCGCAGTCAATCAGCTTGCGTGCAATACACTTCTGGGACCGCTGCAGGTGAATCGGGCCCCATAAACACGAGGACGGCTTGCTTGGCGGAATGCGTCAAGTTCGATGCGCGGCTCTGTGTTAGGACGGCGTCAGCACGATCGGGAGTGACCCGTGCCGGCTAAATGCGCTCAAGGCCGGTTGCTCACATTGAGTAACCGGCCTGACAACCACTACTTCATCGGCTCGAAAATGCTGGCCACACCGACACGGTGTTCCATCATTCAGATACGAATTGGCAGGCTGACCTGAGCTTGGAGTTCCTTCAGCTTGACGTGATCAGCAAGGATACGATCGTAAAGGTCCAGGTGCTTCTTGGCTTCGACCGTGACGACCAGTGCATACCGAATCCAGTCGGCACCCGCGCCGATGGTGTCACCACCTTCACGCGCGTTGTAGTGGATGTCGAAGCACGGTTCCTGCAAACTGGACCCGTAAAAATTGTCGGTCGCATGTAGGACCGTTTCCCACTTGCCCAGGTCGCTACGCTGCTCCTGCTCGGTACGAAATTTTGAGACGGTGAAGAACGAACGAGGTTTCGCTTCTCGTCCGCCGAGCTTGCCAGCATGAGGGCGGAACGTAATGCCCAGACCTGCCTTGGTGTAGCTCGCCGCGTTCTCGACATCGACCGGGCTGGCATAGCAGAACGTCGCCGTGATCTTGACCTTGCCTTCAAGTTCGCTAGTCGGCAGCGGGATCGGCGCACGCAAGTATTTGCCCGGGCGCAGGCGGCCCTGATAGATGATCCGGGCGACGCCGTCGCCGCAGGTGATGACGTTGGCGACCTCACTCGCGATGCGCCCCCAGCCAATTTCGTCGATACCGCACTCGACCGATCCGTCGACGGCGTGCAGCAGCAGCGCCTTGATCGTGAGAGGATCGACGTCGGCGCCCAGGATGGCGCGCACGCCGATGCCGGTGCGTAGCGCGAACGGGGAGGCGAAGCTGGTACCCATGGTCGCCGCCAACTCGGGGCGCCGGCCCGAGCGGATCACGTGGAAATACTCCTTGCCGCAACCGCCGAACGCCACAGCGTCGGGTTTGCGCCGTCCCGGACTGCGCCCCGGGCCCTTCGCGCTGTAGGCTGCGCGCGCCCATCCAGCCCCGGAATGGTTAGCCGCCCCGATCGACAGCGCATTGACACTGTCGGCCGGCACCTGAATGCGGTCCAGGAACAGCTCGGCATCGCGCTCACCGTTGTTGCCGACCGCAACGGTCATGAGGGTTTCTCCATCGCTGAGCAGATTGTCGAGTACGGCAGTCCAGGCATGGACATCGGAGTCTTCGTATGGCAGATCCGGCCCTAAGCTGAGATTGATGAACTGGTACTGGCGGGTCAGCAGAACTTCTTCAATGTGCCCGAGTGTGCGGTAGAGTTCATATGGGTCCTCTTCGTCAGAGCGTGCATCCAGGACGCGGTAGTGATCGACTGGCGCGAACGGCCGCGCCGCGGTGCCGCCCGGCTCGATAGGGCCAAACAGCACTGCGGAGGTAACGCCCAATCCATGCTCGAGGTAGTCAGGGACATCAGCGGCGTCCGGATCACTGCGCTCGTAATGATTGACGTACGGTGTCAAGACGTGTTGTTCCGGCAGGCCGCCGTCGAGGATAGCGACTTTCGGCTCGCTCGACAGAGGAGCTGCCAGCGGCAGCGTGCACCCTACTGCCACAGCGCTCGAGCGCGCGATCGGCCGGGCGCTGCGCACTTTGGGCATCGGACGCACCACACGAAGCAAGGTAAATTGTGCCAAGCCTTCGAGTCCACTGGTCGGACCTTCGACCGCCACGAACAGCATGCCGCCTACCGGAAACTCATACTTCGGATTGACCGTAAATCCATGTTGACCGGCGAAGATAGCGAATGCATCGCGCAGCGCCGTGCTCGAATGGCCGGGAGCAAGGTGCAGGCCGACCTCGAACACCTTACCATCGTAGTCTTCGAACAGCTTGATTCGATCGACCGGCGTCATGCTGAAGAAATTCTCGATGCGGCGAAACTGGTCACCGGCCGGGGTGTCTGGATCGAGTTGACTCGCCAAGGTAGGCAAACGCGCAAGCGCCGAACGCGAGCCGGCCACAAAGAGTTCGGTCGTCTCACATTCAGGCGGCGCGTTCTTCCTTGTGTCCTCGCGCGGATGCAAGCGAATAGTGCGGCTGCCGATCGATACGAGACCTGTGTCGCGCAGGACCGCGCGCGGGAAGTACGACTTCGAAATATAGGCCGGGTGCAGCTGCAGCTTGGCCACGGCCAGATCGAAGGGACATGCCTCGCGCGGCAGTCGGGCCAACTCAGCTGCCGCGGTCGCAATCTGCGGAATCAAGACCTGCTGGGCCTGTTCGAGGGTGTACGGATGGACTTTATTCGGAAACATCGGAGGCGCGCCGATGTCATAAGTCAACAGCTCGCCTTTGCCGATGATAAATCGATTGGCCATCTTCACTCCTTCTTATGTCCGCGGCCCTTCAGGGGAGAGGGGCCAGCATATTTACGCAACGTATCGCGGGCCACCCCGGTCAACTCCGAAATTTGGTTATGCGACATCGCCCCTTCCTTAGCCAGCGAGATGGCCAGGTCACGGCGCGCGATCTTGTCCATCGCTCCAGCGTGGCGCACTGCCAGGTCGACCGCCAAATGAGATGGCTCTAGCTGATGAATGAGAGCGTTGCGGCGCATCGTAAGAATCGAGCGCTCGACGTCCGACAGGGACTGCCCCATGAGCGAGGACGCCATAACGCCGATCCAGGGATCGAACTGCTCGGCATCGCGGCCGAGGAAGCGGCGAATCGCCAGGGCCACCGCATCTCGGTCGGACACCTCGAATTGAAGGATCGCGTCAAAACGCCGCCAGAGCGCAGGGTCAATCAGCTCAGGGTGGTTCGTTGCCGCCAGAAGCAGCCCCGAATCAGGCCAGTTGTCCACTTCCTGCAGGATCGCGGTCACAAGCCGTTTCAATTCCCCCACGTCGGAGTCGTCGCTGCGACGTTTGGCGATCGAGTCGACTTCGTCAAGTAACAGCACCGCTTGGCTTTGCTTGGCCGACTCGAACACCAGGCGCAGGTTGTTGGCTGTCTTGCCAAGGAGGCTGCTCATCACCGTCGTCAGGTCCAGCACCCACAACGGCTTGTCGATACGTGCAGCCACGTAGCGGGCCGACAGGGTCTTCCCTACACCAGGAGGGCCCACCAGAATCGCCGATCGCGTCGGACGAATGCCGTGCGCCTCCAGCTTGGCGCGCTGCTGGTGCTCGCGAACGATGTCATCGATCTGCTTGGACAAAGCCTCGGGAAGAATGGGGGCAGTCAGGTTCTCTCGATCGTCGAACACGCGCACGAGCGACTGCCGGGTGTCCTGATCCTGCGGCAGTAACGGCTGGGCGTCAGCGGGAGCAGGTCCGCGCCGCATCACGGATGGCCCGGATGAGCGGGTTTGGCTTGACTTGAGTGACTGATCCAACTTCGCGGAGAACGCCGGCCGGATTGTCCGGTACTTGCGCACCAACTTGGCGAGGTACAACCGAACGTCCTCCACCGAGCCACTTGCCGCCAGCCTCGCCAAATTGGCGAAATCCGATTCGAAATCGTCAGTTACTTCACTTTCCTTCACATCTACCTCCCAAACATCGGCATACAACTGACAATTCAATTGGCGTATTATATTTCTAAGATGACGAAATCGCCAATTGTTTTTGACACTGATCGTAGGACAGATGCTGATCGGCGCGCTACGTGGGTGTAACCTGACAAACGGCAGGAGCGAATTGCACTATCGAGCTAAGCCGTGCAAGAAAACAGTGTCTAGCGCCCACAGCACTGCCGGCGAGTCCGTCGCCGTACCAAGCTGAAGTATCGATTTGTCGCCGGCCGACATGATGACTATCGCCCGGTACGACACCTGTGAGGATTCGGTTGCCTATGTGCGGTAACGCACAATCGTGCGCCGGTTTCGTTAGCTCAAGCATATGCTTGGCTCGCACAATGCGCGCTAGGAGGCCGAGATGTCGACTGCACCACGCTTTGTAGAGCCTGCCGTGATGGACCGCCCACCCAAGGCCCACCGTTTCGATGTCTATTCGCCCAAGCTAGGCCGCCAGGTCACCCTGTTCGGTCGCGACGCACTGGATCTCTGGACAACGCTCGAGGGCAGTCCGCAGGTATTGAGCTTCTGTGAGCGGCCTATGAAAATTCCAGGCGCGTCTAGGCACCGGTGTTTCGACTTCTGGGCGCGCCGCGCTGATGGGGAAGAGTTGCTCGTGCTGCTCAGGGAAAGCGAGCGCAAAGAGGCCAATCCAAATTCCAGACACGAGATCCTGGCCAAACTGGACGGCACCGCGCTCGACGGTGCCCTGATCCGCTGTCTCGATCCCGAACATATGGCTGACCACGCGATCGCCCTGGCTAATTGGGGCCGCATCATCCGGGATCTATCGGCGTTCGAGCGGTTCGTACCGCAATCCTTGTGCAAGGATCTGGTAGCAGCCATCGAGCAGCCGAAATCAATACGCCAGTTGCAGGAAGAATTCGCACCTTGCGACAGCACGACCATCCGGATAGGCATCTACCTGCTCCTGCATCGCGGTCAGGCGACATGCAGGCAAATCGCAACGCACGTGCTCGGACCGGAACACGTCATTGAGGCGCCATGAGCACGCACCGTCTGGAGCGCTTCGACCGCCGAACGCTGTGTCTTGGCGCCCCACTCATCGAACTTTGGCCCTCGGCGGACCCGACTCACTTGCCAGAGGACGAGCAGGACGCCTTTCACCGGTTGAGTCAAGCCGTCGCCGAACTGCTTGGCCAGCCCGACATTCCCGTTGCGCACATCCTGGCTAGGGTGTGTCTGACTGAGTTGAACTAAGCAAGGTTTAGTCGGTCAGACGGCGATGAGCCGAACTGACCTAACTGAACAGCAATGGCGGCAATTGGAACCACATTTGCCGTCCAACCCGCACCATGGCCATGCCTATGTCGGACATCGGCATGTGATCAATGGAATCTTGTGGCGCTTGAGGACTGGCGCGCCTTGGCGCGACATTCCTCAGCGCTACGGACCGTGGCAGACCTGCTATGACAGGTTCGTGCGCTGGTCACGGAACGGCACCTGGCAACGCCTACTGAAAATCATGCAGGCTGCAGCCGATGCTTCCGGTCGTATCGATTGGGATGGCGCCGCACTTGATGCAACCCACGTGAAGGCACAACGCAGTTCCGTTGGCGCTCGAAAAACACTACCTGCAGCAGAAAAAAGGGGGCCATAACTGACGAGTGGCTTGGACATTCGCGTGGCGGTTTGACGAGCAAGATTCATCTATGCGTCGACGGAAACGGACTGCCGTTATCGATCGTGGTCACCGCTGGTCAATGCAGTGACGCGGCCAATATTTGCCCCGTCCTTGATGCCATTTGCGTGCCCCGGCCTGGACGTGGGCGACCACGCAAACGTCCTACTTGCCTGCGCGTAGACCGCGCTTACGGCGCACGACATTATCGGCAACAGATCCAACAACGCGGCATACGTTGTGTATGCCCTGAGCGGCTCGACGCACAGAAAAACCGCCTACGGAAAGGCAGCAAGGGTGGATCGCCTCCACGCTTCGATGCCGATGCTTACAAAGGACGAAACGTCGTCGAACGCGCAATCAATCGGTTGAAGGACTTCCGGGCTGTAGCAACCCGCTATGACAAGCGCGGCCATAATTTTTTTACAGCCGTGCTTGTAGCGACAATTATCTTATGGCTCCTCTGAACTCAGTCAGACACACCCTAGGCACAGCGTGGCAAAGTCATCACTGTACCGCGCTGCGCGCCGCTGCCTGAGCTTGCATCCAGACGGCCGCATCTATGGCTTCCGGGCGGCTTTGCCATTTCTTCATGTGAAAGACTATGAGCGGCAAACCGCGGTGGAGCCAGTGCCCTACGCAACTTCCGGCTGTGCCGGCGCCTTTACCCAGTTGCTGCGGGATTACCCGGGTATCGAAAAGGTCCTTCGCAAGGCCATCAAGGCGCGAAACAAGAAAGCCGCGCTCGGGCGACAGGTCCGTCAGCCAATCTACGATATCCATGCCGAATTTGTCGCGGCATGTCGGGACGCGGGTATCACCGCCGAGCGGTATCCGCTCAATACCAAGCGCGTGGCCTTTCGATCCCTACACGCTTACGTACTGAAGACTTCACACGAGGACTTTGCCATGGCTGTGTCTCATTCCCGCGGCACCAAAGCCCGCGCCAGGGCGACCGACGACGTGCAGGCGCCGGCGGCGACGCGCGCGTTCGAAGTGGTCGAATTCGACGGCCATAAAATAGATTTGCGGCTTGATGTGCGGCTGATCGATCCGACCGGCATGGAGCAGGTGCTCGAACTGCATCGCATCTGGATCATTGTCGCTCTTGACGTGTTCTCCCGCGCGGTACTCGGGTACCACATCGCATTGGGCATGGAGTATAACAAGGACGACGTCGCGGCCGCGCTCCAGTCGGCGCTGGTGCCGGCGCCGCCACGGACCTACACCATCCCGGATTTGCAGGTGAAACCAGATGGCGGCTTTCCATCGACCGTCATTCCTGAAACTGCATACGCCTGCTGGGACTGGTTCCGCATGGACGGAGCGAAATCACAGCTGGCGGGAGACACCCTGACGCGCCTGCACCGCATTGTCGGCTGCTGGACCGATAACAGCCGGGGCGGCGATCCGAATGCCCGCCCGCATATCGAGCGCTTCTTCCATCTGGTCGCCCGCCACTTCGCACATCGGCTTCCAGGCACTGTCGGAAACTCGCCGGAATCGATCGAGCGGGCATTGAGTGAGCCCGAGGGCAAGGTTCGGCTGCGGGTCGAGCTGGCCGAGCTGGAGGAGATGATTCACGTCCTGCTTGCCAACTATAACGGCACCGCGCACGGTGGCATCAGTGGCAAGACACCGCTGGAAGCCATGGCGTTCTCGGTTAAGTCCCAGGGTGGTTTTCTTCGAACCGTGCCCACGCCCCTTCGCAGCAACCTATGCCTGATGCAGGAGGCTCGTATCGTCATCATCAAGGGGTCGACGAGCAAAGGCATCAGACCGCATATCAACTTTGCATACGTTCGCTATACCAACCATGCACTCTCGGGCAATGCGGCCTTAATCGGAAAAAAGCTGCGGATCTATTACGACGTACGCGATATCCGTGCCGTGAAGGCGTTCTTCGAAGATGGCACTGAACTGGGAATACTGACGGCTGCACGCCCATGGAACTTCACGCCGCACTCGCTTCGTGTGAGACAGGAGATTCATCGTTTGATCGCTGAGCGAAAGCTGCGGCTCGATCCAGATGAGTGTCCTACACGTGCGTGGGCAAAATACAAATGGAAGCAGGCGAGAACGAGCACCCGTGCCGCAAATGATCTCGCAAAAGCGAAGGATGCGCTTCAAAACGATGTCATCGAAGTGCGCGCCTTGGACCAGGTGCCCGAGCCGGACGACAGAGCGTCTCAGGTCGATGTGACGCGGCAAGAGCCGGCCCAGCTACCGGAGCCGGTACAGCCGAAGCCCAAGGCAATGAAGATCCGCCGTACGTTCGTTTTTTAGAGGAGCGTTCATGTCCGAATCCTTTGTTCGCCCAATTGATCCCAAGCTTCACCCGATGATCCGGCATCAATATATGCTGGCCACGCCGAGCATCGACGCGCTGATGGCCAAGGTCAAGCGCCTCGTTCGCAACCATACACCTGGAGCGATCGTCTTTGCGGACCCACGGGTTGGCAAGACCTACGCAATCCGCTATGTGGAGAATGCGTTACGCGACGAGTACCCTGGCGTGGTCTGCCTGAGCTGGGGAACCGAGAACAAGATCAAACCATCGGAAGACGCGTTTTTCACCACGTTGCTGGAAGCCGCACATCATCCGGAAGCGCTCAAGGGCAATTCGACCCGCAAACGGCGCCGCCTGATCGAGCGCCTGACCGAACTGGTGGATGAGTCTGGTCACAACTGGATGATGATGTTCGCCGACGAGGCCCAGCGCTTGGGCACGATTGAATACGAGTGGCTACGCGATGTGCACGATTGCCTCGAGCGCAAGGGTATCAGGATGATCACGCTGCTGGTTGGGCAGCCGCAATTGTTGAACCAGAAGTCGGCGTTCAGGCAGAGTAGCCAAAGCCAGATCATCCTGCGATTCATGGTTGGCGAATTGCGGTTTGACGGCTTGAGCGACGCCGACAGTATCGCCACGTGTCTGCAAGGTTATGACGAAGCGACTTTCCCGGAGGACAGCGACTGGACATATACCCGCTTCTTTTTTCCGCGCGCTCACGCAAACGGATTTCGCCTGGTCGACCAGGCGCTTGCCATATGGCAGGCCTTCCAGCGCGCTCATTTGAAGGCGTTGCCTAACGTTCCAATCGAAATACCGATGCAGTACTTTGCCCATACGGTCGAAATCGCATTAGAAGAGAGTATGCATCGGGATGCCGCCAACTTCGCTTTCACGCCTGCGATGTGGGACCAGGCGGTGGCTGACTCCTTCTATTGCAGTGCATTGGAAGAACTGCACTTGGGCCTGCCAACAAACTGAGGACGGGCCATGCGTCCAGGGCAGATCATTCTCGACACCTTTGTGCCGCAGCCCCGGCAGTGGTGCTGGCGGCGCGACTGGCACGTGAAGTGGGAGTCGGCCTGGACGCTTTTATGGAAGTTCGCGTACCTCAACCAGATAGCCACGAGTGACCTGGCACCGCTGGTCATCAGCCGCCAGTGCGGCAAACGCTCCGCCATTCTCGCCAAGCCACAAGTCGATCTGCGCGACAGCGCCGTATTCGATATTGCGGTGCTCGCTTCGCTCTTGCGCGTCTCCCAGGTGGCCGTGCGCGAAGCATTTCTCTTCGATATCGCACCGGGCAGCGTGCTCGACTCCAGCGATTGCCTGAGGTGGTGCGTAACGTGCATGCGCTCGGGCTTTCACAGTCCACTGTTCCAGCTGCGTCCTACCCGTTCCTGTCCGATTCATGGACACATGCTGGTCGACCGCTGCCCGGCTTGCAGCAGGACGATTCCATACAAGCTGACGAAAGCGTTCAGTCAGCACCCCTTCACGTGCCCGCACTGCGGCGTCGACATGGCACCGACCATCCGGGAGGATCGGCCAAAGATATTACGACTTCAGGTACATGAGGCGGCATTGCTGGCGACCCCACTGCGCTTTTATCGCGTCGCCGCAGACGCCGAACTGATCAATGCAACGGATGCCCGGCATCTCTTCAAGCAGGTCGCCAGGTTTGGAATCGTCGCCGTCCGGCACGACGAAGTGGACGTCACATTGAGCTATACGGGATTCCTCACCCATGTATTGAAAGATGCGGTACCGGGAGCGAAGGTCAAACGATTCGGAGGACGAGCGCAATCCATCACCAAGCATGAGTGCGGGTGTAGTCATCTTGGCGAATTCCACGACGACGGGGATGGTGACGAGGCGAAGGATACAACGTGGCCGAAGACCGAAGCCACGGTAACGTCCGATTCGACAGAGTGCCTTGTGCGTTTGCTGGACACTTATAAAGCCATTCGGCGACATTTGTGGCGACATGTCCTCAAGGAGCACCAGCGCTGCATTCGTAGCGCGGCAAAGTCCCTCTGGTGGAACATGCATGGAAAATCGACAGCCAAATTCTGTCCATGTGCGATGGCATTCCTCCGCTGGCGCATGTTCTGGGAAGGTTGCTGTGCGCCCCGGTATCTATATGTGGCGTCCACAAAGGAGCTATATGGCATCGTTGGATGGCATCTCGCCAGACCAGAGACCGTCCCCTCGCACTGGTCAAGAGCAACCAGGAACTGGGTTGCCTGCCATGTTTTCGCCGCCTCCGCCATGGATTGCTTTGGCGTCCTGATGCGTTGGTCGGACAAGGCGGGCAGCAAGGTCAACGTACGCTGGGACCAGCCGAGGAGCCCCGTCAACTATGCAAGCCTCTGGGCCGTGTCTGGTCGCGATTGCAACGACAAGCCAGCCGTGATCTACGTACGCAGCCCGCCTGTCGAGCGCCTGCGTACGCTACCTACGACGTCAACGCGATCGCACTGGCAATCGCATCAGACGCAAATCGCGCAACTTGCGCCGTAGGTTGTCAGGCGACTTGTAAGCCGCAAGGTAGTCGCCCGCGGCGCACGATCGCCGCGCCGCGCGGGATCCGGTCGCACCTATAGCGGCGGACTCCACTGTGCCTCAAACGCCAGGGCATCGGGTCGGACCTGTTCGGTTTGCCGGATCAGGTCAAGCGCCTCCTGCTCGGTATAGACCATTGTCGTTCCAATATCGCGGTGGCCGAGCCAGGCGGCAACGCTGCGCATGTCTTCCCCCTGCATCAGGGCGGCTTTGGCAAACGTATGACGCAGCCAGTGGGGCGACGCCTGATCCAGTTGCTCCTTCCGATCGTGATCCCCGATCGACTCGAGGAACGTCGCCGCGGCGCCCAAGCGCTGCTTCACAACATAGTACAAACCGTGGCGTGAGGTGATCGCGCGCCATTTGCCGAAGTCCCGTCGCGTCGACACGCTTTTTAGGGGTACACCACGCGAGGTTGTCGCGCTTCGGTGCGTCCTTGGCGACAAGAGCAGGGGCGTTGTGTCCGCGGGGCCTGGGAGCGCCTGCAGGCCGAAGGCCTCGCGATACGCCACCAGGGCCTCGAACACCTGCCGGGTGACCGGGATCTTCCGCTCAAGACCGCCTTTCGCTGTTTCCACGGTAACGTGCATGATCCAGTAGGTTCGTCCAGATTTCGGATCAGACAGTCGCCGGAACGCCCCCATACTCGCCTTGACCAGCTCGCTCGAACGCAGGCCAAGCTCCCGCAAGGCAATCAAGAGGAAGCGGTCGCGCACATGCCGCTGCCGCGCTTCGAACGTGTCTTTCGGCTGTTCTTCCATGGTCTCGAGCACGAGGTCAAAGAGGTCAAGCGATACGGCGCGGTTGGCGTTGATTTTTCTTTCCGTACCCGCGCCGTGGAAACCCATCGGGTTGGCTTGGATATAACCGACTTCACGCCAAGCGCGAAACAGCGCGTGCACACACTTCTGGATATCGGAACGACTGCTCGCCGAGGGAACGCACCTGAATGGGGTGTACCCGGCCTCGCCCTGTTCGGCGTAGCGGCCGGCGTAGTCCCGCTCGCACAGCGCGTGCTCCGGTAACTCCTTCAGGAAACGATAGAAGGCGTCGACGTCCTGGACAGTCCACCTGGACGGCAGATTCATGCTGACGTTTTCACAATACCAGCGCAATTTCGCCAAGTGCTGCCGGTAGGCCATTACGGTCAGGGGAGAGTTACGGCGTGGGCGGTTCGCGATCGCCTGCAGCCAGACTTCAGCAGCGTGCCAGTCATCGTCGACTGGACCCAGCGTGTGGCTGACTTCCCGGCCTGAAGCAGGGGTAAGCGGTCCCAATACATCTGTCATCGCAATCCTTTGTTTTCTACCTTGCCTTGTGCACTGACCAGCCGGCGCATAGCGTCGAGCTGCTGGAAGTCGCGCTGCCGCTGCAGCTCAAGGTCTGCACAACGGTCTTTCCAATGGCGCACCTCGCCACGTACCTCGTCGATCGCCATCAGGGCGAACCTTCGGTTGCCATCGGCGCTTTCCTGGATGCCGCGTAGCTGTTCAACAAGTTTTTCGTTGGTCTGGCGCTGCTCGCTGAGTTCGCGCTCCGCAATTTCGGCGCGCTGCGCCTTGAGCGCGAGGTCGGTGACCAACTGCGCCGCGGTGGCACGCAGCGCTCGTAGTTCGTTTTCGCACTCTGCAAGTCGGTTCTTGAAAAATTCGACCTGCGCGGATCCGGTCGTGGTATCGGCCGCAGGCAAGCCGGCCAGGCGCTGTTCCAGCTCATCGGCGATCACACTTCGGATCGTCTCCGTAAATCGCTCGCGCTGGACGTCATCGAGTCCGGCAGCCCGTTCCAGTTGCTCAGCAGTATCCATGATACGCGCGCGTTCGCTGGCGATGGTCGCAGTCGACGGGCGGCGCGCCGGCGCATAGGCGCGCAGCAGGCGCTGGTAAATCATTGGACTGAAATAATTACCGGTCGCGTCACGGACCGCCTGGATGAAGGCGCCCACGAAGGGACGATGATTGCTGGCGTCGAAGGGAATGTCCTGATCGATCACGGCAACACGCTGCGCGATGCGGCGGGCTTGGTCGTCGGGAAGGCGGAAAGGGGGGCGGCTCATCGGTTACGTGGGCATAATGTACAGGTATCTTAACAGGTATATTTATGACTTTCAATTTACACTACTCAACATAGCCCGCGTTATGTAGAGTAGATTCGCCGAACGGTTTCAGCGTTTCACGGGCGCGTTTTCGCGACCGAGACCTGACGGGAACGGGCCAGCCCAACCAAGGAAATAGATTTCATAATGGCAATAAAATAGAATGGTTCAGAACTAGGACGCACGCCAGCTGGCGCAGCGGGCGTAGCTCAGCGACAAAGTGACGTCAACATCGGAGCCAAGCGGCTGGGCGGATTTGTTGACGATGTTCTGGACAGGTCAAAGATAAGTTCCGCAGGTAAATAGACCAGCGGCCAGAATCGGCACGTTTTCTGTGACACGTCACGGCATCGCAGGCGATCGCTGTCGAGGACGAACGCTGAGGCCCGATGCTGGCATGCCAATACACCCTGGCTGGCCTCTGTCCGCAAAACTAGACGACGGGCCGCGCAAACCCGACGGCTTCGAAAAATTGTCGAGAGACCGACAATGAACAGACGTTGATGTGTGAACGACTGAGTTCGGCTTGGCCAAGCGCTGGCTTTTCGCTAGGATTATGGGAGTCCAGTACCCTGGCGCCAAAGCGAATCAAGAACACTGGCCGCCGAGCTCTTCTGACAGGAGAGAAACGGGCAAAAAAATACCCGCCGGGAGGCGGGTTGAATCTATTTTCCTGGAGGAAGATAGAGGAGACATAAGCATCATGCTGCATCGCACAAGGACTGTCCAATGACGGTTCGTGATACCTGAAATGCGTCCAACCCATGTCTCATACGACTACGCAGCAAACTCGACATTACCAAAAATATTGTCGATTTGAGAGTGTCAAGTTCGAAGTGGATAATATTAAGGAATACGTTAAGATGCTGATGCATCGCATGTTACATATGTCATTACTTCTATAATGTCAGATATTTGGGGCGCCTGTCTTACGCGGTCTCGTCACTCTTCCGTAATGCCGGCTAAAGCTGCGACAACTTTCACTCGACAAGCCGGCCCCCCCTTGAAAGCCGATCGAAAGAGGCTTTACGGCATAACCTGTCATTCTTCGTCCCGAATGACGCCCGAAGTGCCCCCTCCCCGTTCATCCACCCAGCCTTTCGCTGATCGGCCTTAGTAAGGACATGGAACTGGCGCGTTTTCGACGTGGCATCCACATCTCCATTGCCGGCGACGGAGCGCGGCTCGTGTCAAGGCACTTGGACGAAATGAATGCAGAGCATCAGCACTTGATTGCGCCGGGCTTAGGGATCACGAGCGGCGCGGTGGTTGACGGCGCCGTCCGATGGCCTTCCTGTCGTTCTCATCCTCTTCAAGCACAAACAATCTATTTATTTATATAAATATTCCAGGCTGCGCGCGGCCTGAGGCGTCATTATGTTGATTCCGTTGTCGCTCGGCCTGGCAGTCGGCATGATCCTGTCGCTCATAGGCGCCGGCGGAGGCATATTTGCAGTTCCATTGCTCGTGTTCGGAAGCTACATAAGCGTCGCACAATCCGGCCCGATCAGGCTGATGGCCGTAGGGATGGCGGCGGCGCTGGGCGCCATCCTCGGGTTGCGCGCCGGGGTGGTGCGCTACCGTGCAGCGCTCCTGGTTCCCAGCGCGTTCCAAGCGTATTCTTTGGGTAGAAGCTGTCGTACTGCTGGCGTTTGTCGTACTCGCCGCTTGGCTAGCGTCAACGTCGCCTCCCGGCGAACAGATGTGAAGCGTCCGAGTAGTCGTCGCTGATTCACGCTGGATAGCCGGCCCTTACAGCTGTCTTCCACAAATCCGCGCGCCATCGCCGCTGGATGATTCAAAGCGAGCCGGCTTTTACAGCGTCGAGCCACGTTTTCATGTCGCGACGACGATCGCGTGGGCCAGCGGATGCTCGCTATTCCGGTAACGCTGGCCGCGATGCGCGGTACGTCCTGCGCGCTGCCATCGGGGGCAGCCATACCCGAATGAGACGTTGGGCTGCCCACGGTGAGCATGCCGGTCTTGTCCGTGATGAAGGTATCGATTATGAGCAGGTCCCTAATCGCAGCGGCATCGTAAACAGATCGGCACGAGGATCAAGATGAAATTATCGGCTATCGCGTCAGCCGGACGCTGCATCGGCGCACGCCAGCGCAGAGCGTGAGCTAAGCTGCTTCGTTCCACGCCTGCATCGGCAATATACGAAAAAAAGTTGCGCGAGAACGGAATAAAAACACGACCGGACTCGTTTATCCATACGAGAACATGTTTCTCGCGGCCTTTTTTAGCGATATTCTGACTGGAAGCCCATATGACCATCAAGCACATCATCTTCGCAATCGCCTGTACAGGCACCGCCGCACATGCCATGGCCGGCCCGGCGCTGGACGCCGCGCAAGCGCATTTCACCGCAATCGGCGCCGCGGACCGCGCTGCCATCCTGCGCGATTATGCCGACAACGCGCGGCTGATCTGGGTGGGCGGGCCGCTCGACGGCAGCTACGACGGGACTGCATCCATCGGCGCGGTATGGGACAAATTCAATGCCGCCGCCGGCCCTGCGCGCGTTACCGTCCTGAACGCGAGCGAGTCGGCTAATCCGAAAGGCGCTACCGTGACGGCTGCCGTGCAATTCGACGCCAAGGTCCAAGTCAAGGTGCGATACGTACTGACCTACCGCGACGGCAAGCTGGTGAACGAAACCTGGCAGGTCGACCCTAAACTGGCGGCCGGCGGCTACTGAGCCGGCGCGCCGATGTCCTTCGTGCCGGACGATCCCGCCGACCACCTGCTGGCCTGCCTGCCGCGCCTGCGGCGCTATGCCCGCGCGTTGGTCGGCGATCGCGCCGCCGCCGACGACCTGGTGCAGGATACGGTCGAACGCGGCTGGACCGCCCTGTCCGGCTGGCGGCGCGGCAGCGATATGCGCGCCTGGCTGTTCTCGATCATGCACAACCTGCGCGTCGACCAGGCCCGGCGCGGCGCCCTGGACACCGAACCGCTGGACGACGACACGCCGTTGCCGGCCGCGCAGGAACACGTGAGCGCCGGCCTCGAACTGCGCGACCTGGACGCCGCGCTGCGCCTGCTGCCCGAAGAGCAGCGCGAAATCCTGCTGCTGGTCGGGCTCGAGGACATGCGCTACGAAGACGTGGCGCGCCTGCTCGGCGTCCCGGTCGGCACCGTGATGTCGCGCCTGTCTCGCGCGCGCGAGAAATTGCGCGCGTTGATGGACGGCCGCGCGCCCGTCGTTCCATTGAGAGTCGTGAAATGAGCATCCTACCGATCACCGAAGCCGATCTGCACGCCTACGCCGACGGTCGCCTGGCGCCGGCCCGGCGTGCCGAGGTCGACGCCTACTTGGCCGCGCGCCCGGACGACGCCGCGCGCGTGCGGGCGTGGATCGGTCAGAACGACGCGCTGCACGCGCTGTTCGACCCCGTGCTCGACGAACCGCTGCCGGCGCGCCTGGCCGCGCCGCTGCGCGCCCGCCCCGGCCTGCGCGACGTACGGCATTGGCCCTGGCAGGCGCTGGCCGCCGGCCTGGCGCTGGCGCTGCTCGGCGGCGGCGGCGGCTGGAGCCTGCGCGGCGCCGCCGAACGCGATCATCGTCTGGCGTCGATCGAGGCGGGCGCGCCCTTCCCCCAGCCGGCATTCTCGGGCCTGGCACACCAGGCTGCCATCGCCCACGTGGTCTACAGCCCGGACGTGCGGCGCCCGGTGGAAGTCGGCGCCGACCAGGAAGACCAGCTGGTGGCATGGCTGTCCAAGCGCCTGGGCAGCAAAATCCATCCACCGCACCTCGGCAAGCTCGGCTACGAACTGATCGGGGGGCGCCTGCTGCCCGGCGCCAGCGGGCCGGTGGCGCAATTCATGTACCACGACGGCGCCGGCCAGCGCCTGACGTTGTACGTCTCGACCGAGCAGGCGCAGAACAAGGACACGGGCTTCCGGTTCGCCAAGGAAGGCCCGGTCAACGTGTTTTACTGGATCGACGGCAAATTCGGCTATGCGCTGTCGGCCGGCATCGACAAGGGCGAACTCGCGCGCGTCGCGACCGCCGTCTACGAACAACTGGAGGGACCCGTTTGAAACCGATGTATTTGCTTGCCGCCTGCCTGTGGGCCGGCGCCTGCGCCGCCCAGGACATGCCGTTCATGCCCGCACACATGCACGCGCATGCGAGCACGATCGCAAGCGCCGCCCCGCCCGCCTTCGTCGCCAGCAGCGCCAAGCCGTACGCGGCCCTGGCCGACGACGCCATGGCCGTGATGGACGACGACATGCGCCGTGCGCCGATGAACGGGGACCCTGGCCACGACTTCGTCACGATGATGATCCCGCATCACCAGGGCGCGATCGACATGGCCAAGGCCATCCTGGTGCACGGCACCGATCCGGAATTGCGCAACCTGGCGCAAGGCATCATCGCTGAGCAACAAAATGAAATCAATGTCATGCGGGCCTGGCTGCAACGCCACGACGCCGGCACGACCACCCATACCGATAAGGAAGTCCATGCAACGCACTAAATTTGCCGGCACCACCATCCGTGCCGCCGCACTCGCCATCGTACTGGCCGGCGCCCTCACCCCCGCCCACGCCCTCCCAAGCGCCCAGGACCGCGTCTACACCGCCGACCAGAACAGCAACACGGTCTCGGTGATCGACCCGTCCACCAACACCCTGCTGGGCCAGATCCGTCTGGGCAACCTGCGCCCGGACGTGCTCTCGCCGCTGTACAAGGGCGAGGTCAACGTGCACGGCCTGGGCTTCTCGCCGGACCACAAGACGCTGATCGCGATCGCCAACGGTTCCAATTCCGTCACCTTCATCGACACCGCCACGAACAAGGTCAAGGGCGTCACCTACATCGGCCGCTCGCCGCACGAAGGCTTCTTCACGGCGGACGGACGCGAGGTCTGGGTGGTGGTGCGAGGCGAAGACTATATTTCCGTCATCGACCCGGCCACCTTCAAGGAAACGCGTCGCATCCAGACCACCGGCGGGCCTGGCATGGTGATGTTCCACCCGGACGGCAGGCTGGCCTTCGTCGTCTCGAGCTTCAACCCGGTGGTCGATGTCGTCGACGTCAAATCGCACCAGGTCGTCAAGCACATCCCCGTGACCAGCCCGTTCTCGCCCTTCCTGCAATTCTCGCCGGACTTCAAGGAAGTGTGGATGACGCACAAGGACGTGGGCAAGGTCACCCGAATCGACGTCGCGACGCAATCGGTGAAGGGCGTGATCGACACCGGCCTGATCACGAACCACCTGGCGTTCGCGCGCACCCCGGCCGGCGTGCGCGCCTATGTGACGGTCGGCGGCGAGAACGTGGTCAAGGTGTACAGCACCGGCGACGCGCCGGCGCTGGTGGCGACCATTCCCACCGGCGCCCTGCCGCACGGCGTCTGGCGTTCCGACGACGACAGCCGCGTCTACGTCGGCCTGGAAAACGGCGACGGCGTGGACGTCATCGACACCGCCGCCAACAAGGTGGTGGCGCACGCGCCGGTGGGCCAGGCGCCGCAGGCGCTGGTCTACGTCTCGCACGCGGTGCCGGCCGGCGCCGGCACGACCAACCTGGTGCCGCGCGCCAACGCCGAGCCCGTCAACATCGCACTGCGCCCGGCCGGCGGCGGCGCCACCGGCTTCGTGGTGGCGCGCAACCTGGGGCTGACCGATGCGCTGGAGGTGTCGTTGTTTTCCCTGAAGCCGGACACCGTGTATTCGGTATACGCGAGCGGTCAGGCGATGCCGGTGGCGCGCTTCAAGACCAATCCGAAGGGCATGGCAAACGGCACCGCCATCGGCCCGATGCGCGAGGTTGCGAGCGCCCTGTCGGCCAAGGATCCCGGCGCCAGCCGCATCCTGGTGATGGAAGGCGATGCGCCGGCCGACCCGGCCAAAGCCGTCCTGGCAAGCGTGCGCTAGAAACACGGCTCGGCCGCCGGCCCGATCAGAACAGCGAGTGCCGGCCTTCGTCGCTCACGGCCGGCATGTCGTACCGACGGCGCACGTGCATATCCGCGTCGAACTCGTAGACGACCGGCGTGGCGTTCGGCACGTCGAGCGTGGCGATGTCGTCGTCGCTCATTCCTTCCAGATGCTTGATCAGCGCGCGGATGGTGTTGCCGTGCGCCTGGATGACGACGCCCCGTCGCTCGCGCAGCGCCGGCGCCGCCAGCTCTTCCCAAAACGGCCGCACGCGCCGAACCACATCTTCCAGACTTTCGCTCAGCACGATCTCGCCTGCCCGGGCACCGCGGTTACGCGGATCATCCGCATACGCGCGCGCATCTTGCAGCGCCATCGGCGGAGGCGCCACGGCAAACGAGCGGCGCCAGGCGGCGACCTGCGCCGCGCCGTATTCCCGTTCGGCCGTCGCCTTGTTCAGCCCCGTCAGGGCACCGTAATGGCGTTCGTTCAAGCGCGGGTCCGGCACAATCGGCAGCCACATGCGGTCCATTGCTTCGCAGATGATCCATTGCGAGCGGATGGTGCGCTTGAGCATCGATGTGAACGCGACGTCGATCGCCACGCCCGCCGCGCGCAGCGTCGCGCCCACCGCCCGCGCCTGCGCCATGCCGAGCGGCGTGAGGTCGACATCGGTCCACCCCGTGAAGCGGTTATCGGCGTTATAGGCGGACTCGCCGTGGCGGATCAAAATCAGTCGGTGCATGGCGCCTCACTCCTCGGATCGGCTGCGTCCCGGCCGGGTCGCGCGCAACCCCCGGACGAACTGGGATAGAGTAACCGCAAACTTATCCGGGCACGCGTTCGATGCCGGCTTTCACCCTGGAAATTCTTATGAATCCTGCCATTCAAGACATCCATGCGCGCGAGATCCTCGACTCGCGCGGCAACCCGACGGTTGAAGTCGACGTGCGCCTGGTATGCGGCGTCGTCGGTCGCGCCGCCATGCCTTCGGGCGCTTCGACCGGCATTCATGAAGCCGTCGAACTGCGTGACGCCGAGCCGCGCCGCTACGACGGAAAGGGCGTGAAGAATGCCGTCGCCCACGTCAATGGCGAGATCGCCACCGCCGTTGCCGGCAAGGACGCGACCGACCAGAAAGGCATCGATGCCCTTCTCATTGCGCTGGACGGTACGCCGAACAAAAGCAGGATGGGGGCGAACGCCGTTCTGGGCGTGAGTCTGGCTGTGGCGCGCGCTGCCGCCGCGGCGGCGGGCTTGCCCTTGTTCAGTACCCTGTCCGCGTCGCACGCTCCACGCATGCCGGTACCGATGTTCAACATCCTCAACGGCGGGGTACACGCCAATTGGCAAGCGACCGATTTTCAGGAATTCATGATCGCCCCCGTCGGCGCCCCCACGTTCGCCGAGGGCGTACGCTACGGCGCCGAGATCTACCATCGCCTGCGCACCATCCTCAAGGAGCGTGGTTACAACACGGCGGTCGGGGATGAGGGCGGCTTCGCGCCTATCCTTAAGCGCAACGCCGAGGCCGTCGAATTAATCCTCGAAGCGATCGAAAAGGCAGGCTATCGACCCGGTGACGACATCGTGCTGGCGCTCGATCCGGCGTCGTCCGGCTTTTACGAGGACGGCCTGTACCACCTTCGCAGCGAGGGCCGTAAGGTCGATGCGGCCGGGCTGGTCGACCTGTACGAGGGATGGATCGAACGCTATCCGATCGCCGTGCTGGAAGACGGATTGGCGGAGGACGACTGGGCCGGCTGGCGCATGATGAACAAACGGCTGGGCAAAAAGGTCGAACTGGTTGGCGACGATCTGTTCGTGACCAACGTCAAACGCATCGAACGCGGAATTCAGGAAGACGTCGCCAATGCCGTTTTGATCAAACCGAACCAGATCGGCACCCTCACCGAAACGCGCGCCGCAGTCGAACTGGCCTACCGTGCCGGTTGGGGCGCCATGGTCTCCCATCGCAGCGGCGAAACGGTCGACAGCTTCATTGCCGATATGACGGTCGGATTCGGTACAGGACACCTCAAGACCGGGGCACCTGCGCGCGGCGAGCGCGTGGAAAAATACAACCAGCTGATGCGCATCGAAGAAGCGATGGGTCGAGATGCCTCTTACGCCGGCCGCGATGCGTTCGTGCGCGGGTAGGTTGAAAACAGCTTAGCCCGATGACGCGCCTGGTTACACGCATCGTCGTCGTTCGTCATGGCCACGTCGATGGCATCGATCCGCCGCGATTTCGTGGATGCGCCGAATTCCCGCTCTCCGAACTCGGACGGCGCCAAGCGGAGGCGCTGGGACGGCGCGTGGCGCGTGGCTGGCAGCCGGATGCCATTTACACCAGCAATTTATCCCGTTGCATCGATACGGGCACGGCGATCGAGCGCGCAACCGGCGCGCCTGCAAGCGTTCTCGGCGAGCTCGCCGACATCGACTACGGCCAGTGGCAAGGTTTGACGCACGATCGTGTCGAGTCCTTGTGGCCCGGGCCGGCACGGATGTGGTTTTCGAAACCCGACATGGCCTTGATACCCGGCGGCGAGACGCTCGCACAGGTGTTGGTACGCGTCATGAGTGTCCTCCATTTCGTGCTTTTGAAACACGCCGGCCAGACCGTCGTCCTGGTCGGGCACGACAGCGTCAACCGTGTGCTGTTGTTGCATTGCCTTGGGCTTTCTCTCAGTCATTATTGGCAACTCCGGCAGACGCCTTGCTGCGTGAATGAATGCACGTTCGAGGACGATTCGTTCGTCATCCAACGCATTAACGAAACCGGTCACCTGATTGGCGTTTAAACAAGGAAATGGCGGGAAGACGAGTGGATCGAAGTTTTTACAGCAGGTTAAAAGGTCGAATTCGGCGTCGCCTGCGCTCAGGACGCCGCGCGATGATTTGGCGGAACAAGCAAACCTTGCTATGATTGACTTTAATTGGAGATGGCATTCCTCCCGTAACCGCTCAATCCCGAGCTGATGATGCCTACCTTTCCCGGCCGGGAAGGTAGGCGCATGCCTCGATCCGGACCAGCTGGGCTCACTCACTGGACCGATGAAACCTGATCACACACCCGAACAAGTCGAGCTTTTGCATTACATGGCGAAGTGGCTGCTGCTTTCCGTCATCGCGGCCGCACTCGCCGGCTCCGCGTCCGCATTCTTCCTGTTTGCACTCGAGCGCGTCACCCAAATCCGTGTCGCGTCACCGCAGATCATCTGGCTGCTCCCCCTGGCCGGGTTCGCCGTGGGGTGGATCTATCATCGCCTCGGAAAGGATGTCGAGGCCGGCAACAACCTGATCATCGACGAGATCCACGACCCGAAGAAAACGATCCCGCTGCGGATGGCGCCGCTGGTCCTTGGCGGTACCGTGCTGTCGCACCTGTTCGGCGCATCGGTAGGTCGCGAAGGCACGGCGGTGCAGATGGGCGCCACGCTGGCCGACCAAATCGCCCACATGTTGCGTCTGGACCGCGATACACGCCGGGTACTCGTCATGGCCGGCATGAGCGCCGGCTTCTCATCCGTGTTCGGCACGCCCGTGGCGGGCGCGATCTTCGGCCTGGAAGTACTGGCGATCGGCCGCATGCGCTACGACGCGATCCTGCCCTGCATCGTCGCCGCCATCGTCGCCGACCGCGTGGGACTATGGTGGGGTATCCACCACACACATTATGTGCTCGGCGCGGTACCGGCTGTCGGTACGACCGGCCTGGTTGCGGTCGTCGTCGCCGGCATCGCGTTCGGCATGGCAGGCATGCTCTTCGCGACGCTGACGCACACGTTGAGCGACACGGCCAAGCGCCATGTGCCGTACGGTCCGGCACGCCCCCTGCTGGGCGGCGCAATCGTCGCCCTGGCGGTCTGGCTGAGCGGGACACAGCGCTATATCGGTCTCGGCATTCCGGTCATCGTCCAGGCGTTCCAGCAGCCGCTGGGATTCGAAGACTCGATCGGCAAACTGGCGTTTACCGTCGTCTCACTCGGCAGTGGCTTCAAAGGCGGCGAAGTGACGCCGCTGTTCTATATCGGCGCCACGCTCGGCAACGCCCTGGCGCCGTTGCTGCACCTGCCTTTCCCGCTACTGGCCGCGCTCGGCTTCGTCGCCGTGTTCGCCGGCGCCGCCAACGTGCCGCTGGCGTCTACCGTCATGGCCATCGAACTGTTCGGCGGCGAGATCGCGCCGTACGCAGCGCTCGCCTGCGTCGTCAGCTACCTGTTCTCGGGGCACACCGGCATCTACCGCGCCCAGCGCATCGGCCGGGCCAAGCACCGGCGCGCGCTTCCCGAGGACCTGCGTCTGTCCGAACTCCATGCCTACCGTGCGCGCGAACGCGCGAGGCCGGCAGCGCAGCGTCCTGAACAGTGAGCCACACGATGAACGATTTTGCCGTCCTGCGCCTGTACATCCCGATGTCGGCCCGTGCCCGCGCCACCCGTCTGTGGCACCATCTCAGTCCCCCGCAGCTCGCCCACCAACTGCTGACGCAGGCACGCCGCGCCGGCATCCGCCAGGCGTTGCTGTTCCATGTCGGCAGCGGCTACCTGCCGGGTGAGAAGCCATCCCACGCCCACGTGGAAGGAACGGCAGGGCGCCACCCGCAATGCGTCGAACTGGTCGATACGGAAGAAGCGCTTCGCGCGTTCCTTTTCGAACACCATGCGCAACTGCACGCGGTGCAGGCCGTGCTGTTGCGATGCGAGCTGCCGCTCGCAACCGAGGGCAAGGCGACGCACGCAAGCGCCGGTTAGCGGCGCATCAGTAATGCGGCCGTCCCCATGCCGAGCGTGCACATGACAAGCGAACCGGCAACGTGCAGCAGCACTGCACCGGCTGCCATGGCCAAGCGGCCGGCGCGCAGCAGGATCACCGCCTCGCCGGCGAAACTCGACATGGTCGTCAAGCCGCCAAGGAAGCCGGTGACGACGAACAACCGGATCTCGGGCGCGAGCGACGGCGTTTCGGTTAGCCAAGGTATCGCCACCCCGATGATGTATGCGCCCACCAGATTGACAAGCAGAGTACCGGGTGGAATCTCCGGAAACAGCGAATTCAAAGCCACGCTCGTCCACCAGCGCACGAGCGCTCCCAGCGCAGCGCCGGTGGCGACTGCGAATACGGAAGAAAACTCCATCGATGTCCCATTTGTAATGTACCTTGCCACCTTAACACGGCACTATGGGCAGCCGCACCCGGCTATACTCCATGCCCATGTCTTTCCATTCCCTTGCTCGTTTCGATCCATCCGTTCGTCTTGCACTGCGTGCGCTATGCTCGGCACATGCCGGCCCGGTCGACCTGGACCTGGGGCGAGGCGAATGCATCGCCATCGTCGGTGAATCCGGTTCCGGCAAGAGCGTGTTGCTGCGCATGATCGCGGACCTGATTCCCAACGAGGGCACGGTGCTGCTGGACGGCGCACAGCGCGCAAGCTGGACGGCGCCGGCATGGCGTTCGATGGTAGTCTATCAAGCAGCCGAGCCGGCCTGGTGGGACGCGACCGCGCGCGCGCACCTTCCGGCATCGGAGCAGAAGCGGGCGCAGGCACTGGCCGATGCGCTGAAACTGCGGGCCGCTGCGCTTGATACCGACCTGGAGCTGCTGTCGACCGGCGAACGCCAGCGCCTCGCGCTCATCCGTTCCCTGGCTTGCCGGCCCCGTGTCCTCCTGCTAGACGAGCCCGCTTCGGCGCTCGACGCCGCCTCGACCGCAGCTCTCGAAGCCCTACTGCGTTCGGAACTCGAACGAGGCACGTCGGTGTTGGTCGTGACGCATTCAGAAGAACAGGCCGAGCGCCTCGGGCAGCGGTGCCTGCGTATGGCGAGCGGCCGGCTCGAGGTGGCATGAGCCAGATTGCACTGTCGGCGTCGGACATGGCGCTCGCGGCCAGTCTGGTCGTATTCGATGCGGCGGTTTCGATCGCCTTCGGCCTGCGCCTGCATCGGCCCTTGCTTGTCGCCAGTCTGAGGATGGTGCTGCAGTTGCTGCTCGTCGGCCTCGTGCTGCGCATCGTATTCCGTTCCGACGCGCCGGCGCTGACGCTGGCCATCGCCTGCCTCATGATCGCCGCTGCCGCGCGCGAAGTCGCAACGAGGCCGACGCAGCGCCTGGCCGGCTGGGGCAACTACCGTATCGCGGGCGCAGTGGTAGCGCTGTCGAGCCTGGCCACGGTGGTGCTGGCCCTGATGACGGCCATCCGCCCCACGCCCTGGCACGACCCGCGCTATGCCATCCCGTTGATGGGCATCGTGCTGGGCAGCGTGCTAAATTCGGCAAGTCTGGCCCTCGACGCTTTCCTCGGCGGCGTGGTTGTGTCGCGCAATCAGATCGAAGCCCGTTTGGCCCTGGGTGCATCCTTGCGCACAGCGCTTGCGCCGCTGATGCGCGATGCGGTGCGTAAAGGCCTCATCCCGGTCATCAACCAGATGTCCGCGGCGGGTATCATCACGCTGCCGGGCATCATGACCGGCCAGCTCCTCGCCGGCATGGATCCGCTCGGCGCCGTCGAATACCAGATCCTGTTGCTGTTCCTGCTGGCCGGGAGCAGCGGACTGGCCGCCGGCGGCGTGGTCTGGCTGGCCAGCCGCGCACTTGGCGACGACCGCGACAGGCTGCGGCTGGACCTCTTGGCTTAGTTATCCGGCCGCTTCCTGGTCCGCACCATGTCTTCGAAGGCGGCGACGGCGCGGCTGCGATGCCGCTGGGCGTGGCGCAGCATCGAGAAGCTGCGCGCCGGGAGCGCGCAGTGCGCCCGTGCCAGCAAGCCGGCCTGCACATGCGGCGCCACGACCAGTTCCGACATCGCGGTGGCAAACGGTCCCGCCATGACCGCACTGCGCACCGCCTCATTTGAGGGAAGTTCGAGTGCGATCTGCAGATTGACGACCGCCACGTCGAGCGCGGCGAGTCCGGTCTCCAAAGCGGACCGCGTGCCCGAACCGGCTTCACGCAAAATCCATTGTCCAGCTTCCAGTTCTCTGGCCGTCAGCGTCCTGCCGTCGGCCCAGGGATGATCGGACGCAACCACAACCACCATATTGTCTTCGCCGACAGTCTCCTCCTCCAGGCCGGTCGGTTCTATGTTTCCCTCCACAAAACCGAGATCGGCGCCGCCTTGCAGCACGGCCTCGGCGACGCTCTCGGTATTGCCCGCTTCCATGTGCAAATCGATTCCCGGCCATGCTTGGCGGAAGCGTACCAGCAAGGCCGGCAGCCAATAGCTGGCGATGGTCTGGCTGGCGTGGATCGTTAGCGACCCGCGTCTGAGCTCGCCCAAATCGGCCAGCGCCGCCTCGGCTGCCTGGGCGCTCGCGAGCGCGCGGCGTGCTTCGACGAGAAAAATTCGTCCCGCGTCGCTGATTTCGATGCGCCGGCCGACACGGTGAAACAGCGCCGTTCCGTATCGCTCTTCCAGCGACTTGATGGAAGTGCTGACCGCCGAAGGGGTCAGGAAGAGAACGGCGGCGGCCTGGGTAAGGTGCTGGCGTTCGGCGACCTCGACGAATATACGCAACTGATCCAATGTCATCGTTCAATATTTTAGAAAGATATGTTCGTAATTTTAAAATAGACCAAACAATTCAGTACAGCGATACTTATTACATCGACGTATATGAATATGAGAAAAATAATGAAGAATCAAGTGAACAATTTGTCCGCCGCCGTTCCCGGCCTGTTGCTTTGTGCTGCGGTGACGGCAGCTGCCTATCTGCTCGAAGTGGCCGAAACCCACGTGTTCGGCCGCGCTTGGCTCGAAAGCCTGGTGCTGGCCATTCTCATCGGCACCGGTATCCGCACCCTGCACCGCCTCGACCCGCGCTTCGATCCAGGCATCCATGTCGGCGCCAAACTGCTGCTCGAGATCGCGGTCGTGCTGCTGGGCGCTTCGGTCAGTGCCGGTGCGCTGCTGGCCAACGGCCTCGGCCTCATCGGCGGTATCGCGGCGGTGGTCGTGGTTGCGATCGTGTTCAGCTATTTCATTGGGCGCAGCGCGGGCCTGCCGCAGAAGATGGCGATCCTCATCGCATGCGGCAATTCGATTTGCGGCAATTCCGCGATCGCTGCAGTGGCGCCGGTGATCGATGCCGACGGCAAGGACGTCGCCGCCTCGATCGCCTTCACCGCCGTGCTTGGCGTGGGCGTCGTATTGGGCCTGCCGCTGCTGGTAGGACTGCTGTCGTTCACCCCGGTGCAGTATGGCGTGTTCGCCGGCTTGACCGTCTATGCGGTGCCGCAAGTGCTGGCGGCGACCGCATCGGTATCGGCCGCGAGCGTCCACATCGGCACCCTGGTGAAACTGGTGCGCGTGTTGATGCTGGGTCCGGTCGTGCTGGTCTTGTCGATGTTCGGACGCGGTAGCGGCCGGGCACGCCCTGCGCTGTCGCACCTCGTGCCGTGGTTCATCGTCGGTTTCCTGCTGCTTCTGGTGCTGCGTTCGATGGGCTGGATTCCGCAGGCTGCACTGGCGCCTGCCCACGACGCGGCGAACTTCCTGACCATCATGTCGATGGCGGCCCTCGGACTGGGCGTCGATGCCCGCGCCGTACTGCGTGCCGGCGCCAAGGTGGCCTCGGTGGTAATCGGCTCACTCGCAGGATTGGGCGTGGTCAGCTTTGCTCTGATCAAGTTGCTGGGTGTATAGGCACAGCGCCCTCTTCCCGACTTATATTTATGCCAACTAAAAAAAGGAAAAATCCAATGAAATCATATCTCTGTCATAACACCGCTCGCCGACTCGCTGCAGGCGCGATGTTCGCGCTCATGACAGGCATCGCCTGTGCCGCACAGCCGGTACTGGTGTACGGCCCCGGCGGTCCCGCGCCGGCGATGAAGGAAGCGGCTGCCGCCTTCGAGCAGGAGCACGGCATCAAGGTGACAGTGACGGCGGGCCCGACACCGGGCTGGATCGAACGCGCGAAGCAGGATGCCGACGTGATCTACAGCGGCTCGGAAACCATGATGACGGACTTCACCGTTGCGATGGGCGGCCGCATCCAGGAAGCCAGCATCACGCCGCTCTACCTGCGTCCGCTGTCGATCCTGGTTCGTCCGGGCAACCCGAAGCATATCCATGGCGTCGCCGACCTCGTCAAACCCGGCGTGCGCATCCTGGTCGTCAACGGGGCTGGCCAGAATGGCGTTTGGGAGGACATGGCGGGTAGGAAAGGCAATCTCGATACAGTGCGCAAGATCCGCACGAACATCGCCAGCTATGCTGCCAACAGCGCGATCGCGCGCGACACCTGGACCAGCCGCAGCGACATCGATGCATGGCTGATCTGGAACATCTGGCAGGTCTCCAACCCCAAACTCGCCGACGTCGTGTCGATCGAACCGGATTACGCGATCTACCGCGATGCCGGCGTCGCCCTGACCGAGCACGGCAGCGGCAACCCGGCTGCGAAGCAGTTCGTCGATTTCCTGCAGTCGCCGCAGGGCAGCGCGATTTTCACCAAATGGGGATGGCAAAAATGACGGCGCGCGTCCTGCCATGACCGGGCAAGCGCAGGAACGCAATCTCGACGACCCGGAGGAAGTTACGCGCCGCTACCGCGAACGCCATACCGCGCCAGTGGCTGCGCTCAACCGCTGGGTCGAAAGCCACGCCGGCGGCATGCGCGAGATGCCGTGGTTCGATCCGCGCGATGGCGGCACCTTCGCCCGCATCCTGGTCCTGCTGGAAGCGCCGGCGCGCCAGGCGATGCGGCCGCGTTTCGTGTCGCGCGACAATCCCGGTCCGGCGCAGCGCAACCTCAAGCTCTTCCTGGCGCAGGCCTGCGTGGCGCGCGAAGAGACGGTGATCTGGAACACGGTTCCCTGGCTGCCGCCGGTCGATGGCCCACCGATGCAGCTGCGCGCCGGCGACATCCGCGCCGGCATCGCGCTGCTCGACGACGTCCTCGGATTCTTGCCGGAGCTGCGCGTCGTGGTGTGCGCGGGACGCACGGCCAGGCGCGCCGAAGCGTCCATCCGCGCCAGCCGGCCCGATATCCAGGTGCTGTCGATGCCACATCCGAGTCCGCTCGCTGTCTGCGCCGGCCCTCACGTAGCGCGGCAGATCGTGGACACGCTGGCGCAGGCGCGCGGGGTTGCCGGCGCCTGGCGCCGTACCACCTAAGCTCACGGGCGCTGCAGCGAAGCAATACAAGGCGAGACGAACAGCTTGCCCTGGTAGGCGCCATTCGCCGTGCGCCACGCGACCACCAGCCACAGCATGGCCAGCACCGCTACGAGCAGCGCGCCGGCGATGTCGAAGAACAGCGAATCGAATACATTGGCAAGCCGCAGCGTGGTCACGGCAAATACGCCGAGCGGAAATGTATACCCCCACCAGCCAAGGTTGAAGGGTACCGCGCTCCGGAAATAGCGGCAGGTGATCAGTGTCGCGAGCAGCATCCACCACAGGCCCAGCCCCCACAGGAGCAGTGCGCTCACGACCCCCAGGCCGTATGCGACCCGGCCGACCTCTTCCATGCCGAACAGGGCGAACGTCGCAGGCGCATCCGCACCGAGCACCAGCATGCCCAGGGAGCCTGTACCCACCGGGCCCAGGGCCAGCCAGCTCGATGCCGCCATGCTTTCGTGCGGCAGCTTGTGCAGCGCCATGCGCAGCAGCAGGATCGCGAGGATGCTGAGTGCAACGGGCACCGAATAAGCCCAGAGCACATAACCCGTAAGGAGCACCGTGAAGCGCGCCGCGCTGTCCTGCAGGTGCGGCACGAGCAGGCCTGCGCTGGCGGCCGCCACTTCGGCTGCGACCACGGGCAGCAGCCACACCGCAGTCATCTGGTCGATGCTGTGTTGCTGGCGGGTGAACATCAGGTACGGAATCAGTACGCCGCAGGCCAGCGCCATGGCGACGTCGATCCACCACAGGCATTGCGCTACCGCGACCGCGGCCTGCCCCCAGCGCGCCACGCCGAACCCCAGGAAACCGTTGATGATCGTCGCCAGACCCATCGGGATGGTGCCGAAGAACATCGATACCGTCGCGTGCCCGAAGATTTGCTTTGCCTCGTCGAAGAACAACAGCCAGCGCGCGCCGTACATCGCGGCGAACACGACGAACAGCAGGATGTTGAGCAGCCAAAGGCCTTCGGCAAGCTGATGCAGCCCGAAAACGGCATAAGGGAATTGTGCGAGCGCGAGCGCGAGAATACCGGTACCCATCGTCACGGCGAACCAATTCGGTGTGAATTGCCTGATTGCTTCAATCGGACTGCTCAATTGCCTTAAAGGCTTGAGACCCGACGAGGTGGCGATGATTTCGCTGAAAGACATGGCTCTCCAATTTTGAATATAGCGCGCAGCATGCGCTGGCAACCGTAGCTTAAATCGAAATGCCTAATTCATGAAACACGACGGACAGCAAGAAAATCAAGCTGATATTTAGCTTGATAATACTCATTTTATTCGTTTTACAGCTAGTTCCCGGCTCAATACACTGAAGTTGTAACTTTCACTCAACACTATTGGAGCGCACATGAAAACCCCGACTCGCATTGCAGTTACCGGCGCCGCAGGCCAGATCGGCTATGCCTTGCTTTTCCGTATCGCCAACGGTGACCTGCTCGGCCCCGATCAGCCTGTCATTCTCCAGTTGCTCGACCTGCCACATGCCCTGGGCGCCATGCGTGGTATCGACATGGAGTTGCAAGACTGCGCGTTTCCACTGCTGCAGGAAGTCCTGGTGACCGACAATCCGGAAGTCGCCTTCCGCGACGCCGACATCGCCATTCTTGTCGGCGCACAGCCGCGCAGCAAAGGTATGGAACGCAAGGATTTGCTTGCCGCCAATGCAGGGATCTTCGCCAAGCAGGGACGCTCCCTGAACGCGGTCGCCAAGCGTGAAGTCAAGGTACTTGTCGTCGGCAATCCTGCCAACACGAATGCACTGATCGCCATGCACGCGGCGCCGGACCTCGATCCATCCTGCTTCAGCGCGATGATCCGGCTTGACCACAACCGCGCCCAGGCCATGCTGGCGCTACATCTGGACAAGAGTGTCGACAGTATTTCGCAATTGATAGTCTGGGGCAACCACTCGCCCACCATGTATGCCGATTACCGCTTCGCCCTCGTCGATGGCCAATCTGCCTCGTTCGCGCTGCGCGACGAGCGCTGGAACCGAGAAGTGTTCATCCCGACGGTGGCCCAGCGCGGCACAGCCATCATCGAAGCACGCGGCCAGTCGTCCGCTGCATCGGCGGCCAATGCCGCGATCGACCACGTACGCGATTGGGTGAGGGGCAGCGGCGGGCGCTGGGTCTCGATGGCGCTGCCGTCGGACGGCGGGTATGGCATCCCGGAAGGCATCTTCTTCGGCGTGCCGGTCGTCTGCGACGGGCGCCAGGCAAATCGGATCCGTGGCCTGGACATCAATACCTTCGCGCGCGAAAAACTGCAGGCGGCAGTCGATGAATTGGTGCAGGAGCGCGACGCCATTCGGCATCTGCTGGACTGACCTCCGTAAATTGTCATCCTCGGTACGGAATTTACCAAAATATCAGGTTGAATTCCGACTTTTAATTTATCCAGCAATTTTGTAGAAATAATAATGCGACGTATATTAGGCTGACCATCACGCCGGGAACCCGGCGCCCGGTCAATCACAGGAGACAACAGCCATGACAAGAAGATCAGGCGACGACACCGCCAAACCTGCAGGTCCCTACGATAGCGCGCGCCCTTTCGAGGGACGCCGCCGTTTCATTCGGCACACTGGTTTCATTGCCGCTGGGTTGGCCGCCGCCCCGGGCGCCAGCCTTGCCGCCATCGCCAAGGACGACGGGGTCTCGTTTGCCGATGGCCCGCGCGAACTGGTCAGTTATCCGCAAAAGCGTCCCTTGATCCGCGTCACGACCCGTCCGCCGCACCTCGAAACACCGTTCGAGGTCTTCAACAACGGGGCGATCACGCCCAATGACGCGTTCTTCGTGCGCTACCATCTGGCGAACCTGCCGATGTCGATCGATCCTGAGACCTACCGGCTCGAGGTCAAGGGTGCGGTAAAGCGCAGCCTGAGCTTGTCGCTTTCCGAACTCAAGGCGCTGGGAGAGCCTGTCGAAGTCGTGGCTGTCAACCAGTGCTCCGGCAACAGCCGCGGGTTCTCGTCGCCGCGCGTCTTCGGTGCCCAGTTGGCAAACGGCGCCATGGGCAATGCGCGCTGGGTCGGGGTGCCGCTCAAGACAGTGCTGGAAAAGGCCGGCGTCGGCGCCAATGCACGACAGGTGATGTTCAACGGCCTGGACCAGCCTGTGCTGCCGTCGACCTCCGATTTCAGGAAAACGCTGGACATCGAACACGCGCTTGGCCACGACGTACTCCTGGCCTGGAGCATGAACGGCCAGGACATCCCTTACCTGAACGGCTATCCTCTGAAGCTGATCGTTCCCGGCTATTTCGGCACTTACTGGGTCAAGCACTTGTCCGAAATCGAGGTGCTCGACAAGCCTTTCGAAGGCCACGATGCCTTGTTCATGACGACGGCCTATCGCGTGCCAGACAATGACTGCCTGTGCGTGGCACCCGGCACCACGCCGTCCAGGACCAGGCCGATCTCGACCCTGCCGGTGCGCAGTTTTATCACCAGCGTCACCAGCGGCGGCGTGCTGCCCGCCGGCCGTACGGTCCAGCTCAAGGGTATCGCTTTCGACGGCGGCGCGGGCATCAAGGCCGTGGATGTTTCGATCGATGGCGGCAAGACCTGGCGGGCGGCGGAACTCGGCGCCGACCTCGGGCGTTATTCGTTCCGCGAGTGGCGCCTGCCGGTAAGCTTCGCCGCACGCGGCCAGACTGTCCTGATGGTAAGGGCCACCAACCGTGCCGGCGAAGTGCAGCCGGCGGACCCGACCTGGAACCCGGGGGGCTATCGCCGCCATGTGATCGAATCCTACCCCGTGACCATCGCCTGAGGAGGCGCCCATGAAACGAATCGAATCCTTCTTGCCTGTTTTCCTGCTCGTTGCAGGCATGGCCGCGCCGGCGTACGCCGAAGTTCATACACTCAAGCTTCCTGCCGAGACAGCGCAGCTCAAGTCGTCGCGCCTGCCCGGCTATGTCATCGCCACGCAGAAATGCGCTACCTGTCATTCCGCCGATTACATCAAGTACCAGCCGCCAGGCATGACCCTAGTCCAATGGACCGGCGAAGTCGGCAAGATGCAGCACATGTATGGCGCCCCGCTCACCGATGACGACGTCAAGGTCATCGGCGCCTATCTCGCGGTGACCTATGGCAGCGCGAAGGAAGCCGATTTGCCGGCAGAACTCAGGCTCGCGTGGGCATCGGGCGCTACGAAGCCGGCGGCGGGAAAGGATCCCGACGTGCAAGCGCTGCTCGCTTCCAACAATTGTCTGGCCTGCCATGCAATCGACAAGAAGATCGTCGGGCCGGCTTACCATGAGGTGGCCGCAAAATACCGCGGCAATCCCGGAGCGCAAGCCCTCCTTGAAAAAAGCATCCATGGCGGCAGTTCGGGCAAATGGGGACAGGCGGCGATGCCGCCCTTCCCCCAGCTCAAGCCCGAGGAATTGCGTGCGCTGGCCGATTTCGTTCTGAAGCAATAGGGAAATGCGCAGCGTTTTGGCAAGCGGCGTGGTTTCAATATAATTGGGCGTCAGCACAACTCGACGCCCGCCAACGATGCGCCTCTCCCTTCGCCAGCTTCAGATCTTCCTCGCCATCGCAGGATCGGGCAGCACCACGGCAGCGTCTCACCAGGTGGCCTTGTCGCAATCCGCGACCAGTGCAGCCCTCAACGAGCTCGAGGCGATGCTCGACGTCCAGCTGTTCGACCGGGTCGGCAAGCGCCTGCTCATCAACGACAACGGCCGCCTGTTGCTGCCCCAGGCGCGCCAGATGCTGGACGCAGCGACGACGATCGAACGCCAGTTCGCCGAGCAGAACAGCTTGACAGGCCTCGGCCTGCATCTCGGAGCCAGCACGACGATCGGCATCTACCTGTTGCCGGCGATACTGGCGGAGGCATTCGCCGCGTCGCCCCAGGGCCCGCCTCGCGTCACCATTGCAAATACGTCCGACATCGCAACGGCGGTCGCGAATTTCGAGCTGGATCTCGGCTTGGTGGAAGGGCCATGTCATGACCTGCAGCTACAGGTCGAACCGTGGATAGCAGACGACCTTGTGGTGGTTGCCGCCGCCGGCCACCCGCTGCTTACCGACGGTGCCGCCAGCGACGGGACCGTGTCCTTGCAGGCCTTGCGCAACGCCGGCTGGCTACTACGCGAACCCGGTTCGGGAACCCGTGAGGCGGTCGAGCAGGCGCTCGTCCCTCACCTGCACAGCTTGCGCTCGGCAGGCGAATTCAGCAACGCGGAGGCGATCAAGCATGCGGCCGCGCATGGACTGGGGCTGGCCTGCCTGTCCCGGCTCGTGGTCGAGGATTTCCTCGCGAGCGGTCGGCTGGTAGTGGTACGAACCTCGCTGCCCGCCCTCAAGCGCAACTTCTTCATCATTCACCACAGGAACAAGGTGCTGTCGACCAGACTCCTGGGCTTCCTGGCTTTGTGCCGCACGACGGCAAGCAGGCGGGTGCGGCGCAAGCTTGCGGGCCAGGCCCATGAATATGGTTGACGCTGCACCTCGAGCCAGATCGAAAAGAGGATGACTTACGCGGTATCGACCTCTGCTATCGCTCCCAGATGAACTTCAGGTAATTGTCGTCGAAATACGCATCCTCCCGCAGTCGCCTCATATTTTCTGGATCTGACGGTTGATGGCTTTCAGCGCTTTTTCATTACGTTCGCTGTACCGGTTCGTCAGGTAGTCCGTCCGCACACGCATCAGCAGCGTTATCTTGAACAGCTCTTCCATCACGTCGACCACGCGGTCATAGTAGGCGGACGGGCGCATGCGGCCAGCGTCGTCGAACTTCTTGTAGGCCATTGGCACCGAGGACTGGTTCGGGATCGTGAACATACGCATCCAGCGTCCCAGCAGGCGCAGGGTATTCACCACATTGAAGGACTGTGAGCCGCCGCATACCTGCATAACTGCCAGCGTGCGTCCCTGGCTCGGCCTGATCGCGCCCATCTCCAGCGGAATCCAGTCGATCTGGTTCTTCATCACCGCGGTAATCGCGCCATGACGCTCAGGACTACACCACACCTGGCTTTCCGACCATGAGGGCTAAGTCGGCGGAGAAGTTCCACTTTTACTTCATTTCTCCGGCGAGTTTCACTTTTACTTCATAAGAAGTTTCACTTTTACTTCATCGGACGGAAGCCGGCCTGGCTCAAGGCTTGGCTCGAGTGCGGCATCTCTCTGGAAGAGTTGCCTCGCAAGGAACTTGCAGCAACCCGCGGGGACGCCGCCGCCGAATAAAGCGCAGGTCTCGCGACACACGCACAGCGCTTCAGGGAAATCCGGTGCGACCCCAAACCTTAACTCGACATTAGCAAAAATATTGTCGAGCTTATTGGATTGGACAGAACATGCCATGCCGGGCATGTTGACACGGGGGGACGAACAACACGGCGGCACCTGGCGCAGCAAATAGTTCGAGAGCCATTTATGTATACATCTTATATACAGCAGACGTCTGGAAGCCGCACTCACGCACGAAAGTAAATCATTAGACAACGAGCTGTCGCGATGACGAACGTGCGATTTTAACCGGCTGATCTGACGATCGATACAAAGACGTCCCGAACTTATCGGACGTACTGCCGTCCAGTTTGAACGTACTGACTAACTGCGAAAGTGAGGCCGCCTGGTCTTCGAGCGAACTAGCCGCTGCTGCAGCTTCCTCAACCAGAGCGGCATTTTGCTGTGTCACGTCGTCCATCTGTGTGATGGCGGCATTGACCTGTTCGATCCCCTTGGTTTGCTCTACGCTCGCGCTGGCGATCTCGGACATGATGTCGGTAACACGCGTGATCCCATGGACGATTTCGCTCATGGTGGTACCCGCCTGTTCCACGAGTTGACTGCCGGCGCCAACCCTGCCCACTGAGTCGCTAATGAGGGTACGGATCTCCTTCGCAGCAGAGGCCGAACGTTGCGCCAGGTTGCGGACTTCAGACGCAACCACGGCAAATCCCCGTCCTTGTTCGCCCGCTCGGGCGGCCTCGACGGCAGCATTCAGCGCCAGAATGTTGGTCTGGAATGCGATGCCGTCGATAACGCCAATGATGTCGGCAATTTTTTTCGATGACTCATTGATGGACGCCATCGTGACCACGACCTGCGCAACGACCTCGCCGCCTTTCATCGCGACGTCAGAGGCGCTTGCCGCCAGCATGTTCGCCTGGCGTGCGTTTTCGGCGTTTTGGCGTACCGTACTTGTCAGTTCTTCCATCGATGACGCGGTTTCCTCAAGCGAACCGGCCTGCTGCTCAGTACGCGCGGAAAGATCCAGGTTACCCGCCGCGATTTGCTGAGAAGCAGTGAGGATGGTATCCGTTCCGGAACGAACTTCGGTTACGGTTTTGAGCAGGCTTTGGTTCATGTGCTTAAGAGCCAAGAGTAGCACACCCACCTCGTCCTTTGACGTTACCTCGATTTCAGCCGTCAGGTCGCCATTCGCTACCTGCTGGGCAAGGTCTACGGCGCGTACTAGCGGACGCGTAATGCTACGGGTAAGTATAATCCCAAGCCCGATACCGCAGCCGAGGGCGGCGATACCCAGGGCGACGAGGAATGTTCTCGACTCTGCGTAGACTTCGTCGATGTGGATGTTCGCTTCTTGGAAAAGGGAATCCTGAAAGGCAACGACGTTGTCGACCGTGGCAACGTATTTTTTCATCTCCGGCACAAGCTTGTCGGCAATAGAAGCCTTGAATTCCGGGCCGGCGCCCTCCACAGCCTTGCGTTTGAACAGTTCGGTGCGAACATCGCTATATACCTTACGCTGCTCGGCGACCGCCCGTAAATTTGCTTTGCCCTTCTCGCTCTTGACGAGCTTTTCGAGCTCTTCCTGCACCTTGCTTACTTGGGCACTGACTTCCTTCATCTCTCGGTCAAGCATGGTGTCCTCGGCGGGGTCGTTGCTTCTTGCCCTTGCCAGCGTTCGAACACTGTTCGTCGCAATGCCTTCACGCCATGCAGCGGCCAGCTTGGCCTTGTGACTCGTTTCGACCATCGTCGCTTTCGCGTCATTAATGCGGCCAAGTTGCCACAAGGCGCATAACAGCGTACTGCCTAGAAGTAGAAGGACAAGAGCGAAGGCAGCACTCAGCCGCATGCCGATTTTGATGTTTGATAAAGTCATGGACGTTCTAGATAAAGTGATCCGCGCGCACTACATTTGCCGGATAAAGTGTGTAATAACAATCTATGTAGGATAACTCCTACACAACGTTCTATTTATTAAAACGTGCCAAAAACCCGTTCTCTGTCGTTAATCAACCACGAACGAACGTACGATATTTATCGAACGTTACCAACGCTGCATATGACTTATAAAACTCTCAATAAATTCAAATTCTGCTGGAAACCGCCCTGTGGCAAGCCATCGAACACGAAGAATTCCGCCTGTACTACCAGCCCAAGCTCTCGCTCAGGACGCATTCGTTCTTCTTCGACATTAGAAACCATATTATCGGGTTCTCTAGTGTATGGAGTTTAAATTCGAGGTATTCACTAGAATCCTCTTCAAGAGTGGCTGCAAGCCGACGGTTGGCGGCGCATCCGTGAAGCAGTCTTCCTACGCCTGCGGGCCAACGGTTACAGCTTCCTGTTCCGCAGATTATTAACGTGCCCAACCGGCCTCGCCGATCCAGCGTAGCGCTGCCAGCGAGGGCATGAACAGGTACTCGCCGCCCTTGAGCTGGTTGAAAGTAGTCACGCCGTCCAACCGGCGCCGCACTGGCGACTGTGGCAGCGTGAAACTGCCAGGCGTCTCGTGCAGGCCGACGATAGCGTCGCGCTCCGTGCCCAAGTCGATGAAATTGCCGCGGTTGATCCATTCCTGTTGAAGAAACTCGATGGTGTCATAGGCGCGTGCACTGATGAAGATGAAGAAGATGCCGCGCTCACTCCGTGCATCGTCTGCCGCCGTTACCTCGCGACTCCATTTGGGGCCGAAGGTCGAGGACCGCCGGATAATGCGGTGGATGTTCACATCGGTCAGGATCGTTAGCCTGCTGTCGCGCGGATTCAGGCGCCGCATGTGGGACGCATGCGGGCAGACCAGGCCGCGCGGATCCGTCGAAAAATCGAAATCGTTGTTGCGGTTCGGGTCGGCGCCCAGTGCCGGATCGTCGCGCCCCGGCGCCAGGATCAGTGGCGCCCCGCTACGCCAGCGGCCGACCAGCTTAGCAGCAAGCAGCTCTTCCTCCTGTTCGCCGGAGGCATGGCTGCGCACGAAATCATTGAAGGCGCCGACCTGGCTGGCGTACTTGCGCAGCACCACGAAGGAGCCGTTGCGCCCCAGTTCAGGCGGATCGGGCATCGCCACCGGCGCCCCGTTCTCGCTGTCTTCGCCGAGGATGAATTCGCCGGCCGCGATCGCACGCTCCTGGCCCGGCACCGGATCGACGCCGCTGCCGGCGACTGCCGGCTGCGAAATCGAATCGCGGAAGCCGAAGGGATTCTTGGCGTCGGCATCGGCGCCGAAGGCATGGGTGCCGACCAGGGTCACGCCGTGCGAGCGCGCCAGTTCGCCCATGGCCTTGGCGCGTGCGACGTCGAGCGCGGCCTCGTCGCGCGCGTAGATCGTCAGCGCGAGGTGGCAGGCGCCGGGGCGGAAGGCCTCGTCCCAGTGTTCGGGCGCATTGCCGCCGATGTCGCGCAGTTGTTCGGCGCGTGCCGCCATGCCTTGCTGGAAGGGCAGGGGAAAACTCTTCAGCGAGGATTCCGGTAGGCCCAGCGCCTTCAGGCCCTGGAAACTGAGCGCCGCGCCAATCCAGGCTTCGCGGTCGTCGGTCCAGCCAGCCGCGGAGGGGATGTGGGCGGCTAGGCGGCGCACAAGGTCGCGTCCTCCTTCCGCCTCGTCGATATGCAGCATCGCGTGGATGCCGACATAGGGTTCGGGGCGCGAGCGCAGGATCAGGGCCTGGATGTCGTCCAGGGCCAGCGTGACCCGTTCGCGCCGGAAGCGCGCCTTCAGATCGGTGAGCAGGCTCATGTCAGTAATCCACCCCTTCCGGCTGCGAGATCGCGGCCGTGAGCGTATCGAGCGCCTTGCGCGTCGTCTCGTCTGCGGGCGGATGCGCGGCCATGGCGTCGAAGAAGGCATCCAGCGCCTTTTCCATGCGCTGGTAGCGGCGGGTGTCGACCACTGTCACCTGCGGATTGGCGACGAACCAGCCGGCGGCGTCGATCTGGTGCGAGGCGATGAAGTCCTTCACTTGCGGACTGGCGATGCCGGGCCAGCCTTCCACGTTCGCGAACAGCAGGTCCATCAGTTCCGGGATCTTGGTCGCGAAATCGTTGATGTAGCTGTCCCAGTCGCCGTCATAGGTGGTGGCGAACAGGATGCGGGTGTCGTTGTCGAAGAAGACGAAACGCATGTCGTGCAAGGTGGAGACGCGTTGGGCGCCGTCCATATTGCCGTTGGTGAGATCGAAAATGCGGCGCAGGCGGTCGGCGCCGCCCGGCTTGAGCTGCGCGATGGCGGTCAGCTCGGACACGTTGCCGGATTGCTTGCCGGCGCGCCCGGCCGACCTGGCGCTGCCCTTCAGGTCGGGATTGTGCTTTCGCACCATCGCTTCCAGCGCGATCTTCGCAAGATGCGGCGCGTCGTGCGCCACCGCGTCGATGCGGCGCCTGACTTCCTGCAGCCAGGTTTCGTCGTCCAGGCGCGGGTCGGTGGTTTTCTCGGTCATGGTTCTGGCTCCTCAATCGGGAATGTCGGAAGGCTGCGATGGCTCCGTGCGCGGCCGCGCGTTCATCGTGTGGCGATATGCGCTCGAACGCTCATAGGCCGCGCGCCGGATGCGCATGATGCCGCCCAGCGGCCGGTGTGCCTCGATGCCGTTCCAGGGGTTGAAGGAAAGGACATCGTCGCCATACACTTGGCGCTGCGGCGTCGCCGTCGGTTGCGGAGGGAAGCGCAGCGTGGCGATAGGGCAGTGTGGCGAACGCGCCTCGCTCCATCGTACGGCGGCGTCTTCGACCGGCATCGCCGCCAGATCGACGCACAACTGCGCCGACAGTTCGTATTCGGCGCCATGCTCGGCAAAGAAGGCGCTGACGGCGTCGCGCATGCAGGCATCATGCACCTCTGTCAGAGGCTGCCCTGTTAACGTACGCACCTCCGCAGACTTGGGCGCGAGCGCGAGCTTGGCAATGTAGTCGCCAAAGCGGATCGCCGCCTGCGTGTGGTAAGTCTCGCCGAGCGGATGGTAATTATCGCGCGCCAATCCTTCGAGCGTTGCGCCTGGTTCCATACCCAGTGCCTGCACTAGCTCTTTCGCGCCACGCGCGGTGCCAGCCACCAGCCGTTGGAAGGTATCCGGCGCATGTGAATTGGCTTCGAGCAGCGCTAGCATCTGCTTGTACTTGGGGATGGTGCCGAAGGCGAGCACCGGAAAGTTCACCATCAGGAAGTCTTGGTTGGCGCCAGCAATGCCGGGCGACAGGCGCTCGCCCTCCACGCCCATCACCTTGAGCGCAAAGCCGCGCGGTGCCGGAATCTTGTCGGAGTGGATGTCGCCGGGTGCCGAGGATAGGCGCGCGACAACGTGGTAGCTGCGCGCCTCGGCGAAAATCCCCTGGCGCAGCTCGGGCGGCAAATTCGCATGCACCGCTAGTTCGCCAATCAGCAGGCCATTGGACTTGGCATGGGCGTCGCGGACTGCGTGACGGTGGCGCTCGAACGCGCAGCGGTTGGCGGCCGCCATCTGTTCGACGATCTGGTCTGTGAGGTGTGCTTCGTCTTCAGAAACCGTTTCTACATCAGGGGCATAGGGCAAAGGACGCACAGCGACACTCCTTAAAAAGTTGCATTAAAAGCATCATGAAAGTGTATGTTAGGAGATAATTTGTTGCAGTGCAACCGAGTGAACACTCTATCGTAAAGCTTGACGCAACTGCTGCCTGATCTTTCGGCCAAATTTGCCACGCGTAGACGACAGGGAGGACGGTCTACACTCTTGAAATAATCAGAAAGGGATGGTGGCAGATTTACTTCAACGGACGATGCTCCACTCGGCAGATATCTAACAAATTCACTTCCAAGTGCATGGACGCTGCGGACATCATTCACTTAGAGCAAGCGACCATTAGCTAGCAGGCGCGAACAGAGCGGTGAGGCCACAGGCCCAGCCTGCGTCTAGCTTATTTCACATACAATGCCTGATGAAAATAGAATCCTTACGGAAATTTTCAATATGCACCTTTCCAATATCAAGCTGTGGAACTTCCGCAAGTTCGGGACGGGCGCGGCGTTTGCGCTGGGGACGCCGCACCTCGACCTCTGCCTGAACGCAGGCCTCAACGTACTGATCGGCGAAAACGACTCGGGCAAGTCTGCCATCATCGACGCCATCCGCCTCGTTCTCAAGACGCACAGCTATGACTGGGCCCGCGTCGGCGAGGATGACTTCCACCACACGCAGTGCAGGATGAGGATCGAGGTGATACTGTCCGGCCTCGGGCCGCCGGAAGCGAAGAACTTCACCGAGTTCCTCTGCTGGGAGCGTGGCGTGCTGGCGCCCCTGCCCTATCTCCGCCTTATCCTCGACGCGAAGAAGAACCCGCTTACCGGTCATGTCCTGCCATACGAAGTACGCGCTGGCGCAGACGCCGAAGGCAAGGCGCTCAGCCCTGAAGCCAAAGAGTACCTCAAGGTTACGTACCTGAAGCCGCTGCGCGACGCGGAAGACGAACTGGTGGCCAGGAAGAACTCGAGGCTTTCGCAGATTCTCGTCGGGCACGAAGCGTTCAAGAACAAGGGTATCGGCCACGTGCTGATGGAGCAGCTCGCAGGCTTCAACGGCTCGATCGAAGGCTATTTCGACGGAAAGGACCATGCGGGGGCAACGATTCCGGACCAGCTCGGCAAGGCTCTGAAAGACGACATCGATGGCTATATCGCGGCACTCTACGAACCGGGCAAGAAAACCGGGCTCGCGGTCACGGAGCGCGGTCAGCTCAGGAACCTCCTGGAGAAGCTGGAGCTTTCGATCTCTGGCGAAACGAAGCCCGGGCTGGGCACGCTCAACCGCCTTTTCATGGCGTCCGAGTTGCTTCACCTGAACAAGGGCGGATGGACCGGGATACGCCTGGGGTTGGTGGAAGAACTGGAGGCGCACCTGCATCCTCAGGCCCAGATGCAGGCCGTCGAAATGCTCCAAAAGCAGGCGAATGTGCAGCTCATCCTGACCACGCACAGCCCGAATATCGGATCGAAAGTAGAGCTGAAGGATCTGGTTATATGCAGCGAAGGCAAAGCATTCCCGATGGGCCCTGCGCACACAGAGCTAGCAACTGACGACTACGCGTTCCTCCAACGGTTCCTCGACGTCACGAAAGCTAACCTGTTTTTCTCGAAAGGAGTGATCCTAGTCGAGGGATGGTCGGAAGAGCTGCTCGTGCCTGAATTCGCCAAGCTCCTTGGATATAACCTGACCCAGAAGGGGATCGCCGTTATCAACGTTAACAGCCTCGCCTTCATTCGGTACGCCAATATCTTCAAGCGCAAGGCCAAGCCCGATTTCCCCAAGCCGGTGGCAGTAATTACGGATTCAGACGTTTCTCCGGACAACGAGGACGGCGCGATTAAGGGAGACAAAGCGATGCTCGCGGCTGCCATCGCCGCCAAAACAGTCAAGTACGACGGCCAGTGTGTTAAGTCCTTCATTGCGCCGCAGTGGACTCTGGAATACTGCCTATCGAAATCCGCCGCGTTCGGACCGAAATTCCAAGAGATAGCGAAAGCTGTTCACAGCGGCACCGAGTGGACCGACTTCGACGTGACCCTCGCCAAAAAACTGGAGAGCCAGTCGCTGAAGAAGACCGAAATCGCGAGCCGGCTGGCGCAGGCGATAGCGAAGGGCGAAATTGATAAGTCGAAGGTCGCGGGCGACAAACACGTCGAATACCTCGTGAAGGCAATTGAATATGCCTGCGGCGTTTAGCGTTACGGACGAGGACATCGCCTACGCCGAGAGCATCCTCCTTCCGGCCGGTGAGTCATTCGATAGCGAGCGCCGCGACTTCATCAGAAACCTGGACACCATCGACCTCCAGGCCGTACCCGGCAGCGGCAAGACGACAGCGCTACTCGCGAAGCTGCTGATCCTTGACCGCCACCTTCCCTTCGCCGACGGTGCGGGCGTCCTCGTCATATCCCACACCAACGCCGCTATCGACGAGATAAGGGACAGGATCGGTTCCCGCTGCTCCAACCTATTCAGGTACCCGAACTTCGTCGGTACCATCCAGTCGTTCGTGGACGAATTCCTCGCCGTGCCCTACTACGCCAACCGCTTCAATAAGGCACTGCTTAGAATAGACGACGGCATCTATGACCAGAGATTCTCGCGTCCGCCTTTCAAGATCAGGGACTTCACCGATGAGGAAAACAGGAACGCCAGGCGCTACCTGATGGCATCGAAAAAAGCCATCAGGTGGAGTATGGAAAACGGTAAGGCCGTCCTCACGGACGGCTATGGCGGCAAAGCCATCGACTTTAGCAAGCCACGGGGCAACACCAAGCCACAGAACTACGCCGACTGGAATGAAGCCGAGAAGGCGCGCGTGGGAGCCTGGGTGTCCGCGTTCAAGGCCCAGATACTGAAGGCCGGATACCTGTGCTACGACGATGCGTACTTCCTCGCAAGCCTGTCCCTACGGAAGAATCCGCTCGCAGGTGAGCTTCTCCAGAGAAGGTTCGCTTACGTGTTCGTTGACGAGATGCAGGACATGGAACAGCACCAGCATGACCTGCTCGAAGAGGCCTTCATGGTAAGCCCTTGCTCACGGAGCATCTACCAGCGGATCGGCGACAAGAACCAAGCCATTTTCGAAGGTAGGGACGCCTCGGCGCACGCTTTCTGGAAGGACCGGGCGACAGTACTACAGCTCAACGGGAGCTACCGGTTGAGTCCGATGGTCGCGGGGATAGTCAGTCCGTTCGCGGTCTCCCCGCTGAAGATCGACGGGAGACAAATGCGAGCCGACGGCCTTCCCGTATCCGTCAAGCCCAGACTCATCGTGTACTCCGACACGACGAAGGAGCAGGTGGTCCCCACGTTCGCGTCCCTCATCCGAACGCTGCTCGACACCGGAGAGATTCCGGACGGCCGGAAAAACAGGTACAAAGCTATCGCGTGGGCAACACAGAAGGGGGACGGAAAAGTACGGCTCTGCGATTACTACCCGGGCTTTTCAAAGGAAGAACAGCAGCAGAAGCCCGACTACTCTGATCTAGCGAGCCACCTCGAATACTACGATAAGGAAGACCGCACCATGTCGTCGATCGAGGGCAGCATTTGCAACGCCCTGCTGCGCATTCTGAGGGAGGAAGCTCTTTTTAATCCGGAGGGGATGCCGTACTCGAGAGCGAGGATGCTGAGATTCCTACGGGAGGACAGGCACGACTATTGGCCGACTTACCAGGCGCAGGTGTACGAGTGGTGCGCCGACGTCTTGGGCGGACAGGGCACGGCGGTGCTGGGGAAGATCCAAGCCGCCCTGCCCGAGTTCCTGCGGCAGTTCGGCGGCAAGGTGGACAAGAGTTCCGCGTTCATAACAACCCGGAGCGAAGGCACGCCGGCAATAGCAATGAAAACCGGCAGCGAAGCAGCCAACTTTTTCAAGCACGACGGAGTCACAGTCGAGATTGCCTCGGTGCACCGGGTAAAGGGGGAAACGCATGCGGCAACGCTCTACATGGAGTCCTTTTACGAACGGGGCGGCGGCGGCAATTACGAATCCGAACGTCTCGCGGGCCAGCTAAAAGGGGATCCCCTGTCCGCCAAGCCGCACAACCTAGTCGTGCAGTCGGCCAAAATGGTCTATGTAGGGTTCTCAAGGCCCACTCACCTGCTCTGCTTCGCCGTCCACGAAGGCAGGTTCGGGAAGCTGGGGGCCAGTATGCCACTGGGCAGGTGGGAAGTCGTCCGCCTGTAGCAGGAACCGCGCGGCAGGCAGCTTCCATTCCTTATGCCCCGCTATTGCGCCTTGCTAACGACCGCGCGATCAAGACGCGCTTCGGAACGCCTGGCCACTCCAGCCGGCGTCCCTTTTGACGGTAGCTTTGGGCCGATTGGAACCGAATCACGTGGCGCAGCCGGGCAGCGCGGAGAACCTGAGCCCGCGCGTGAACCAGGACCTAGTGGCCTCACCATCTCCTGGGGTGGAACTCGGCCATTCATTGGCCAGCACTTCACCGCGCCCCCACGACCGGCGAGTAGCATTTTTACTTCAGAAGCTGGGGGCATTTTTGCTTCAACGGACGACGGACGGGGTTTAGGGACGGAAAATGGCCAACGGCCAGGGCAAAGGATTGCATAACGGCAATATTTTTCGAATGAATAGGACCGATCCGTAAGCGAGCTGACGCAGCAGACTTTGCGTCGCGAGCGAGTGACGTCACACTCGGATCCAGGCGGCCGGGCGAGATTGTTGATGATGAATTGACAGGCGAAGGATAAGTTCCGCAGGTACCGAGACCAGCGATTCGAATCGGCAGATTTTCCGTGACACATCACGGCATCGCATGCGATCGCTGTCGTGGAAGAATGCTCAGCCGGAGGCTGGCATTCCAATACTTCCTGGCTGGGCTCTATTGGAAGAACTAAATGGCGGGCCGCGCAAACCCGACGGCTTCAAAAAATTGTCGAGAGACCAACAGCAAACGCAAGGCGATGTGTGATCGAGCGAGTTCGGCCTGGCCTAGCGCAAGCAATCCCCTAGGGTCGTGCAATTTCAGCATCCCTAGCGCCAAAGCTAATCAAGAACACTGCACACTGCAGTCTTGAGACAGGAGAGAAACGGGCAAAAAAATACCCGCCGGGAGGCGGGTTGAATCTATTTTCTTGGAAGAAGATAGAGGAGACATGTTCATCATGCTGCATTGCACAACAATTGTCCAATGACGATTTGTGATATCCGTGATCAACCAACCCCATCTCTCACGTTCGTAACTACAAACTCGACATTATATTTTCTAATGTCGAGCTAGAACGAAGCAATCGTTCCGGACGAGACGCTTACGCTTATGGCATCAATAACAGGCGCAAGATCAAAAACTAAGTTTTGGACCGCTCCCACTTTTTACTCTGCCGGACTGACAATCTAACACCCTGCGATTGCGCCAGGCAGACATGGCCCATTACAGCTTCTGTATCTGGAAACCGTGCAATTTGATTCAAGAGCCACTAGCGATACCGCCCTGCCCGTTCAGCAGGCATACCGAGTACATCCGCCTGGGGAGCGGCTCACGCACTTGATGAACAAAGGTTATCCCCAGAAAATGTGGATATCGACATGACACAGTCATCTTCTAATCCCATAACAATTTGGCGCTTCCTTGCCAAGTTGCTTGCCGAATAGCTAATGGTACTTCTACACTACTCCGAGCAAAGGTCCGAGTTCGGCCCAGACCGTGTAAAAACAAAAAGCAGATCGTCTGGACCTCAAGAACATGGCTGAGATTAATTTTGGCATGCGATGAGAACGCCTGTCGCGCCATAATTGCTTCTTGGTCTTCCAGACCAGGCAATCAATATAATTGACTGGAGCGTGCCACCCTGAACCGCCCCGGAAATCGTGGAGGCTGGTTGGTTTAAGTTAATGCGGTTTCATCGGCGACGATTTTGAGCTGCCGATAGTAGTTTGCCTCAGCTTCGGCGGGCGGGATATAGCCGATTGGTTCCATCAGTCGATGGTGGTTGAACCAGGCCACCCATTCCAGGGTCGCCAACTCCACGGATTCCCGAGTCTTCCAGGTCCGACGATGAATCAATTCTGTCTTGTATAAGCCGTTGATCGTTTCAGCCAGCGCGTTATCGTAACTGTCGCCCCGACTACCAACTGACGGTTCGATACCGGCTTCGCTCAGGCGTTCGGTGTAGCGGATGCTTAGATATTGCGAGCCTCTATCGGAGTGATGGATCAAAGTTCCATCGTTACCGGGCTGGCGAGCATACAGTGCCTGTTCAAGCGCATCCAGAACGAAATCAGTGGTCATCGACGAACTAACCCGCCAGCCGACAATGCGCCGGGCGAACACGTCCACCACGAAGGCCACGTACAGCCAGCCCTGCCACGTCGAGACGTATGTGAAATCCGACACCCACAGCTGATTTGGCCGATCAGCAGAGAATTGCCGATTGACCCGATCCAGCGGACGCAGGGCGGCAGCATCTGGAATCGTTGTCCGGATTCGCTTGCCGCGTACAGCACCTTGCAACCCCAGCCGCTTCATCAAGCGCTCCACCGTGCAGCGAGCAATGACGATGCGTTCCCGGTTCATCTGCTTCCAGACTTTGACGGCACCATAAACCTGCATGTTGGCTTGCCAGACGCGGCTGATTTCCGGGCACAGGATCTCATCTCGCTTCGTCCGAGAGCATAACTTCGACGGATCACGAAGCTGTGCGGCATGGCGCCGATAACCCGACGGGGCAATCCGCAAGACCTTGCAGATCGGCTCGACCCCGAAGGTGTCGCGATGCTGATCGATAAAGGCCTTCAGGATTTCAAACGGCGGTCGAGCTCCGCCTGGGCGAGAAACGCGCTCGCCAGCTTCAGGATTTCGTTGGCCCGCCGCAGCTCCTTGTTCTCACGCTCCAGGGCTTTGATTCGCTCGCGCTCGTCTGTCGTCACGCCTGCGCGCTCACCTTGGTCAACCTGGTCGCGCTTGACCCACTCATGCAGCGTTTGCGGCGTGCAGCCGATCATCGCTGCAATTGACTCGACTGCCGCCCAGAGCGACGGATGCTCGTTACGCTGCTCACGTACCAGACGGACTGCACGTTCCCGGACTTCCGGCGAAAATTTGCTTGGCTTCTTGTTCATAGCTCCATTCTCTCAAGAGTTGGAGCCTCCATCAAATCCGGGGCGGTTCAGTCGTAGTCGCCACCAAGGCCAAGTTATATTGGCTGCTACGGCTTGCATTTCAGGTGCGCCGTCAGGCGTCTGTGCGAGTGACCTGCGCGCAAGATCAGCCAAGTAGATAGAACGCTGGCTTCGATGGCGGGAAGTGAGTGCGAGTTCGTCAAAGTTAGCAAGGACAAGATTAGCCAACCGCCGAACGTCTGGCGACGCTTGAGTTTCCGGTTCATGTAGCCAAGCAGTAAACCGCTCAAAGTCACTTTTCGAAGACACAGTATTCCCCTGAATGCAGACTGCAAAAGTTAAGGGAATATATTATCAAGCCGACAGCTTTCTTGGTAGAAAAAATGCCAACTACGGGGTGGCTTCGAAAAGAATGTTTCGAAGACGGTTTCTCAGTCGACGAGGCCATGCCACATCCCTAATGGCATGTGATATCGCGAGAAGCCTTTACTGCTGCAACAATATTTCAATCTTGAGTTACTTCACATCTAACAGCAGATTTTCTTTCAGATCTAATGCAGCGAAAGATAATCGGTAAGTACACAGGATATTTGTTCGAAGTCAGCTTATTTGTCTCGCTCTGTCGACATTCCTAGGAGCCGCAGTCCGTTGGCCACAACTAACAAGCTCGCTCCGACATCCGCGAACACTGCCATCCACAATGTTGCTATGCCGCTGAGCGCCATGACAAAAAATACCGCTTTGATAGCCAGCGCCGCAGCAATGTTCTGCACCAGGATGCGCCGCGTACTACGGCTCAGGCGAATGAATTGTGGCAGCTTACGTAGATTGTCATCCATCAACGCCACGTCTGCGGTCTCGATTGCAGTGTCGCTGCCAGCAGCCCCCATCGCGAAGCCGACATTGGCTTGGGCTAGTGCCGGCGCATCATTGATGCCGTCGCCGAGCATGCCGACCACGCCGAATGACGTCTGTAGACGCTCGATTTCACCAAGTTTGTCTTCCGGCAGAAGCTGGGAACGTGCTTCCATGATGCCGGCCGCGTGAGCAATCGCCTCTGCGGTGCGGGCATTGTCGCCGGTCAGCATCACCGTCTTCACACCAAGTGCCGCTAGTTCAGTAATGGCTTGCGCCGCCTCAGGTCGCAGCGTATCCGCCATCGCAATCACCCCCAGCGTTTCCTCTGCGTTAAAAAGCACCACTCCCGTCTGTCCACGGCTCTCGATACCTTCAAGCACGGACGAGACATGAGCGTTATCGGCGCCCTGCTCGTCCAACAGCCGCTGGTTGCCCAGGTAATAGGTCTTGCCGCCGATCTCGCCCCGTACACCGCGCCCAGGGATCACGGTAAAGCCGCGCACCTGACGCATCATGCGCCCCTTCGGCCGCGCTTCCAGCATGGCATGCGCCAGCGGATGGGTGGAGTTGGCATTCAGGCTTGCGGCCAGTAGCAGGACATCGTCCGGCCGGGCCGCCGCCAGGACCTCGACCGTCATTACTACCGGCTTGCCCTGGGTGAGCGTGCCGGTCTTGTCCAGTGCGATCGCGGCGATCTTGCCGCCCGCCTCAAGGAATTCTCCACCCTTGACCAGGATGCCACGCCGTGCCGCAGCCGTCAGACCGCTGACCACAGTCACCGGTGTCGAGATCACAAGCGCGCACGGACAGGCAATCACCAGCATCACCAGCGCCTTATACAGCCAGACGCCGGCAGGCAACCCGAATGCCAGCGGCGGCACGGCGGCTATGCAAAGTGCGGCTACTACGACGGCCGGCGTGTACCAGCGCGCGAAGCGATCGATGAAGCGCTGGGTGGGCGCCTGACGGCCCTGTGCCTCCTCGATCACACGAACAATCCTCGCCAGGGTGCTGTCGCCGCTGTTGGCGCTCACCCGTACATCCAGCACGCCGTGTTCGTTGATCGTCCCGGCGAATACGACATCGCCACGCTGCTTTTCGACCGGCATGCTTTCGCCCGTGATCGGCGCCTGGTTCACGGCCGACATGCCATCGTCGACCACCCCATCCAGGGCGATGCGCTCGCCGGGCCTCACACGGATAAGCGCGCCGACCTCGATCTGGTCCGACGGCCGCATCTCCACGCTGCCGTCCGGGCCCAGCACGCTGGCCGTGTCGGGCGCGATCGTCAGCAGCTGGTGTACCGCATTGCGCGCGCGATTCAAGGACATCGACTCGATCATCTCGGCAACGGCAAACAGGAAGATGACCATCGCCGCTTCCGGCCACTGGCCCAGCACGATGGCGCCGAACACGGCGAGACTCATCAGGAAGTTGATGTTCAGCGTGAGGGTTTTGAGGGCGATCCAGCCCTTGCGCAGGGTCGGCACGCCGCCGCTCAGGATCGAGATGGTGGCCAGGGCGATCACCAGCGGTGAGGCGTCGGAATGTCCGGTCCATGCAAGCACTTCGGCAGTTGACGCCGCCAGACCGGAAACGCCCAGCAACGCTTTTTGCAAGGTATCGAGCGGCGCATCCTCTACCGCGCTCGGACTTGCCTTGGCATCGGCTTGCACCAGCGTGGCATGCATCCCGATCGCATCGAGTGCACGCAGCAGCGAATCCTCACTGTCAAGGCGGTGATGCACGCTAAGGATGCGGCGCATCAGGTTGAAGTTGAGCCGGTCCACTCCCGGCATTGCCTCCAATTTGTTTCGGATGAGACGCTCTTCCGTCGGGCAGCACATATTCGCGATATGGCATTGCAGTAACTGCGGCAGTGCGCTGTCCTTCAAGCCAGAATCCATGGCTGAGGAAAGGCCTGCATCCGGCGAGTTCGAGCATGCTCCCATGCATAAATCCGAATTTTGCTCTGGCGCGTTTTGCATTGTTTCCTCTACTTTCATGTGGACTCCTGCATATTCAAAACCATGTAGCGGCTACAGGGTCAAGTGTGAGATGCATCAATGCCTGATCTATCGTATGCTCCTCCCAGTCTGTAGCGGCTACAGGGTTAAGCGAATTCGGAGGAGCGATGCGTATTGGGGAATTGAGCAAGGAAGCGGGTTGCGATGTCGAAACGGTTCGATACTACGAACGGATCGGTTTGCTGCCCGAGCCGGAACGAACACCGTCAGGCTATCGCACCTATGGCACACAGCATCTCGAGCGGCTGCAATTCATCCGACACTGCCGGACCCTTCAAATGCCGCTGGCTGAGATCGGCACGCTGCTTTCTCTGCAGGCACAACCGGCACAGGAATGCAACGAAATCAACGATCTCCTCGATCATCATATCCAGCGCATCCAGGAACAGATGACGTCGTTGACGACCCTGAAAGCCAAACTCGTCGAGCTTCGCTGCAAATGCAACCTGCCCGCTTCCATCCGCGACTGCGCCATTCTTCACGATCTGGCCCATCCATCCGCCAGAGCGGCGAACCAGCTTTAGCCAATCGAGGCGAACAGCGTTATTCGCGTTGCTCTACTGGGACCGGGGACTGTCCGATGTCCGAGTAAAATCAATGCACATGAACGGGATACCTATGATCGAGCAAATCAGGAACAATCTCATCGAGGCACGGTCGGCACTCGACAGCTTTGTGCAGGACGAGCGCAATCTCGACAATGTGGCCGATGCCGCCAAGTTACTGGTGGCCACGTTCCGTCAATCGGGCAAGGCTTTTTCATGCGGGAACGGCGGCTCGATGTGCGATGCGATGCATTTTGCCGAGGAATTCACCGGTCGATTCAGACGCAACCGCCCTGCCGTCGCAGCCATCGCCATCAGCGATCCGACGCACATGAGCTGTGTTGCAAACGACTTCGGTTACGACCAGGTATTCGCACGCTATATCGAGGCGCATGGCCGCCGCGACGACGTGTTACTGGCGATCAGCACCAGCGGCAAGAGTCCTTCGATCCTGCTGGCCGCACAGGCTGCGCGTGAACGAGGCATTCGCGTCATCGGCCTGACAGGAAAGCCCGGATCCCCTTTGCAAGACCTGTGCGACGTCTGCATTTGCTGTCCGGGGGGCGCCTACGCGGACCGTACGCAGGAGCTTCACATCAAGGTCATTCATATCCTGATCGAACTGGTGGAACGCGAACTCTTCCCCGAGAATTACGCAAGCCAACAGCGTTAAACCTGAATTTCGGAGAACATCATGGCGACGAAAAAACGCACCACGATTCCAGCCCCTGCTCCCGAAGACGACACCAGTCCGGAGAGCGAAACCGACGTCGAGACGACGGGCAGCATGAACGTCGATACGGATGTTGAGCATACCGACAGTAGTGCGCAACCTGCGATCGGCAGCGTCGAAAGCCAGGACGCGCCGACCGGCCGCGTCAACATCGAGAGCGGCGAAGAAAGAAATGCCGGTGATGTCGAACGCGGCCCGGCCTGAACTTGCAGGTACAGGATCAGTTCAGACGAGCATATCGATCATAAAAAGCAGGATAAAGCCTAGAAAGAACATCGCAGTTTGCACGGGCGTCTCCCGCTCTTCATGCGCTTCCACCAGCAATTCCTCCGTGACCAGATAAAGCAGCGCGGCCACGCCGAAGGACAGCAGCGCGTCGACATAGACTGGCGCGACCGCATTCAGGGCTAGCGCTCCGAGGCCAGCACCGGCCAACACTGTCAGACCGAGCAGCCCCGCGGTACCGGCGACCTTAAATCCCGACTGGCCTGAGCCACGCAGCGATGTCCCGCACGAGACCCCGAGGAACAGCAGTTCCAGTACCAGGCCAATGGTCAATAACAGACCCTGCTTTGCGCCTGCGGCGAACGACAGTCCGATCAACGCGCCATCGAGGCTGGTATCGACGCCCATGGCAGTCACCAGGCTGCGGGTATTGCGTCCGGCGTTCTCGCTCTCTCCTTTTTCACCGAACCACTTCAGCGCCAGCATGAAAGCAACACCGACGGTGAATCCGATGAAGGTTGGCCATGGCAGGCGTCGGTGCATCAAGTCGGGCAGCAGTTCGACGGCCAGCACACTGAACACGGTACCGGCTGCGAAGTGCTGGATCGCACTGCGCAGGCCGGCGCTCGGCTGCCTGACCAGCGATGCCAGTGCACCAAGTACGACGGCGATTGCCGGCATCGCCGCGTACTTCAGGACGGTCGACAGGTCCGCGGTCACGATGATGCCTTCGATGAATCCACCGCTTGCACGCTTGCGGAGAGCGACGCACCGGCCGTTGCGGCGCTGCTGCCTGTGTTCGCTAGGCCTTCGTCCGAATACGCAAGCAAGCGCAGGGCATTGATCACCACGAGCAGCGTAGAGCCCTCGTGGAAAAGGACAGCGGTGCCGATATTCAACCCGAAGATCGTGGCCGGGATCAGGACAGCTACGACGCCGAGGCTGACCCAGAGGTTCTGCTTGATCACGCGCCGCGTGCGGCGCGACAGGCCGACAGCGAACGGTAGCTGACTGAGATCGTCGCTCATCAGGGCCACGTCCGCGGCCTCCAGCGCCACGTCTGATCCGGCCGCGCCCATCGCAATGCCGACCGTCGCGTTGGCCATGGCCGGCGCGTCGTTGACGCCGTCTCCGACCATCGCCACCTTGCCCTGGCGCTCGCGCAGCATCTTGACCGTCTCGACTTTCTGCTCCGGCATAAGGTCGCCCCGGGCCTCGGTCAGGCCGACGGTGCGCGCCACCGCATCGGCGACCTGCTGGTTGTCGCCCGAAAGCATGACCAGGCGTTCGATACCGATTTCGCGCAGCCGCGCCATCACCGCCTGCGCCGCCGGCCGCGGCGTATCCATCACGCCGATGACGCCCAGGTAGCGCTGCCCCTTGCGCACGACCATCGTCGTCCTGCCGGACGCCACCAGCCCGGTATTGGCTTGTACCAGGTCGGGAGGCAGGCGGTTGTCGTCCAGTTCATCGAACAATACCGGCTTGGCGATATAGGTGGTTTCGCCATCGACGCTGGCCTGGACACCGCGCCCGATCAGTCCGCGTACGTCGTCCGCCTGTACGCCAGCTCCACCCTTGCCCAGCCGTTCAGTGCCACCCTTGACCAGGGCGGCCGCCAGCGGATGATCGCTATGCGCTTCGACCGCAACGACCACGGCCAGCAATTCCGCTTCGCTCACGCCCTCGGCCGGAATCACGTCGGTCAGTTTCGGTCGCCCCTCCGTCAAGGTGCCGGTCTTGTCAAAGGCGATCGCATCGAGGCTACCCAGGTTTTCCAGCGGCCCGCCGCCTTTCACCAGGACACCGCTGCGTCCTGCCCGCGCAACGCCGGAAAGCACCGCGCTCGGCACCGAAATCGCCAGCGCGCAAGGGCTTGCGGCCACCAGCACCGCCATCGCGCGGTAGAAGCTAGCGGAGAACGGCTCATCCACCACCAGGAAGGCGAGCATCAAGAGGCCCACCAGCGCCAGGACGACCGGAACGAATACGCGTTCGAACTTGTCGGTGAACTGTTGAGTGGGCGAGCGCTGCGCTTCTGCTTCCGCCACCATCTGCACCACGCGAGCCATGGTCGATTGTGAAGCAAGCCTTGCGACCATCACTTCCATCGCGCCGGCGCCATTGATGGTGCCGGCAAAGACGCGGTTGGCGGCATCGACCCGGTCGAATGCACCGATGGCGGCTTTGCCGTCCTGGACCGGTGACTTGTCGACTGGGACGCTTTCGCCCGTGACCGGCGCCTGGTTCACGCTGGACGTGCCCTTTACTACGACGCCATCGGCCGGGAGCCTTTCGTTCGGCTTGACCAGGACGACATCGCCCGGTGCGAGCGACTCGACCGGCACTTCCTCGGTCGAGTCGCCGCGTTTGCGCAACGCCGTCTCCGGTGCCAGCTTGGCCAGTGCTTCAATTGCCCGGCGCGCGCGGCCCATTGCGAAATGTTCAAGCGAGTGGCCGAGGCTGAACAGGAACAGCAGGAGGCCGCCTTCGGCCCAGTTGCCCAGCGCCGCGGCGCCGACGGCTGCCACCAACATCAGCGTATCGATCTCGAAGCGGCGTGCGCGCAGGTTTTCGATGGCTTCCTTCGTAGTGAAGAATCCGCCGAAGAGGTATGCACCGATAAACAATGCCAGCGATGCCCAGTCCGGCGCGGAATCGCTGCGCTCGACCAGCCAGCCTGCCAGCACACAAACGCCTGCCAGGACCGCGAAGATCAATTCCGTATGCTCACCGAAAATCCCCCCGTGAGCGTGGTCGTGACCAGCGTGACCGTCCTTGCCGGCATGTGCGTGCTGGTGGTCCGCACGATGCTCCTTGCCGTCATGCTCATGCTCATGTCCATGCCCATGGTCCGCTTGTCCGTCGTGCGCATGTTCGCCCGCGTGCCCGGATGCGGTGACCGACGCTTCTCCATCCGTCATCTCGGCGCCGAGCGAGCGCACCAGCCCTTCGAGCTGCGCCCGCGGCACCGCCGCGCGTTCGTATTCGATTCGGATCCTGCCGGCTCCGGATACTTCCGCTTCCAGCACACCGGGAATACACCGCAGGCGTTCCGCGAACAGACGCGCGCCGCGCGGATGCAAGGCTGTCGGTACGATGCCAACATAGTGCGCATACTTTTCGGTGATCTGGGCGCCGGCGGCGGTAACGAGTTCGCGCAGCCGTGCGACGCTCACGACCGCCGGATCGTAATGCAGGCATAACGACGCCGGCTCTCCTTCCAACGTTTTCACATGGACGTGTTCCAGTCCGGGGCGTCCGTTCAGCAGCCCGATCAGCCGTCCTATGCACGGGTCACGCGGATCATCGACGTCGGGAAGAACCAGCGGCAGTTCGAGCCGCACTTTTTTCGACTTTTCCATTTGCTTTCCTTTCTCGTGACTCAATCCTTGGCGCCTTCGGCGAAGACGTGGTTATCCGACTCGCCGGCCTGCTCGCAGGGCGTGCGCTCCACTTGTACCGTCGAATGATGAATCTCGAACTTGTCCGCCAGGCGCCGACGCACGCTTTGCAGCAAGTCTTGGAAGTCGCGTGCGTCTCCATCGCATACCACGTGGACAGACAAGCTGATCTTGTCGCTCGTGATGGCCCAGACGTGCAGATCGTGCAAGTTGTCGACTCCTGGAATACTCCTGATCTCCTTGTCGACTTCGGAGAGATCGATCCCGTCTGGCACACCTTCAAGCAGTACATTGAGGCTTGCCTTCAGCAGAATCCAGGTGCGCGGAATCACCCATAGCCCGATCAGGACGGCGATAGCGGAATCGATCCACTGGGCTTCGGTCCAGCGGATCAACAACGCACCGACGATGACGCCGACGGAACCGAGCATGTCGCTCCAGACCTCGAGATAGGCGCCTTTCACATTCAGACTGCCTTCCTTGCCTCCGGCAAGCAGCTTCATGCTCATCAGGTTAATGACTAAACCGGCGATGGCGACGATCAACATCGTCCCGGAAGCGATTTCGGGGGGATTCTTAAGGCGCATGTAAGCTTCGTACAAAATGTAGCCTGCAACGCCGAACAGCAGCAGCGCATTGAATGCCGCCGCCAGGATCTCGAAGCGGTAATAGCCGAAGGTACGCCGTTTGTCGGCCGCGCGTCGGCCGATTCGAATGGCCGCGAGAGAGATCGCTAGCGCAGTCGTATCGGTGAACATATGCGCGGCATCCGATAGCAACGCGAGGCTGTTGCTCCATATGCCGGCGATGACTTCGATGACGAGAAATGTCGATGTCAGGCCCAGAGCCAGCCACAGCGACCGTTCGTTGGTATTGCTACCAGCGTGAGAATGAGAATGTCCTGCTGCCACATTACCTCCTTGCGTGAATACGAGCTATCGTCAGATGACCGTAGGCGTTTCGTCGAACACGCTAGCGACGCCGGCCGGTCTTGTGCGACTTTTTCAGGACGCTTCCCTTTTTGTTTTTTGTACTTGAATTCCGGGGTCGCTTTTTCCGTTCCAGGTAATCCAGCACCGCAAGCCAGAGCAACACGGTCACCATCGTGAGCACGGAAGTTCCAAGAACGACCCACAAGACATCGGGTGGGACTTCATGACGGTCAGACATGTTCATGCCTTCTTACTCTTGTCTGGACATGGCCGGATGGCGACGTTTGCCAACGTGCGCCATCCGGCTGGATTCACTGAGGCACCGGTTGCGCCAGTTCGGCGATCTCAGCCTCCTCGGCGCGGCGGTGGACCATGCGATACAACAGCGGCAGTACCAGGAGGGTGAGCGCCGTCGACGACAGGATGCCGCCGATGACCACCGTGGCCAGTGGGCGCTGCACTTCCGCGCCTGTACCGGTCGCAAGCGCCATCGGCACGAAGCCGAGGGATGCCACCAGTGCCGTCATCAGCACTGGCCGCAGACGCGTCAGCGCTCCTTGCACGATCGCCTCGTCAAGTCCCATGCCCTGCTCGCGCAAGGTACGGATAAACGAAATCATGACCAGGCCGTTCAGCACCGCGACACCAGACAGCGCAATGAATCCGACCGCCGCCGTGATCGACAATGGAATGCCGCGCAGGGACAATGCGACGATGCCACCGGTCAGTGCGAACGGGATGCCGGTGAACACCAGCAGGCCATCCTTCAGGTTGCCGAACATGACGAACAACAGTGTCAGCACGAGGAACAAGGCCAGCGGCACCACTAGCTTCAGACGCTGGGTCGCCGACTGCAGCTGCTCGAAGGTGCCGCCCCAGCTAGTCCAGTAGCCCGCCGGGATCTTCACCGAACGTTCGATTGCGGCCTGCGCCTCCGGCACGAAGCTGCCGACATCGCGTCCGCGCACGTTGGCGCTGACGACAATGCGGCGCTTACCGTTTTCGCGGCTGACCTGGTTCGGCCCCGGCGCAAACGACAGCGTGGCGACTTCCGAAAGCGGTACATAGGAGGCGCTGCCGGTGCTGGTACCCGCAGCGCCGACGTTCGTCTCGCCGGCTGGCAGCGCGATAGGCAAGCGGCGCAGCGAGTCTATATCGCTGCGCAGTTCTTCGGGCAGGCGTACGAGGATATCGAAGCGACGATCACCTTCGAACATGGTGCCGGCCTGGCGCCCACCCGTCGCGGTGGCGATGGCGTCCTGCACGTCGGCGATGTTCAGGCCGTAACGGGCCGTCTTCTCGCGGTCAATATTCACTGACAGCATCGGCAGGCCGCCGGTCTGCTCGACCTTGACTTCGGATGCGCCCGGGATGCGCTGCATGACTGCTGCAATCTCCGCACCGGTGCGTGCCAGCACGTCCATGTCGTCGCCGTACACCTTGACCGCGACATCGCTGCGTACGCCCGAGATCAGCTCATTGAAACGCAGCTGGATCGGCTGGGAGAATTCGAAGGCATTGCCGACGTACTTCTCAGCCTCCTTCTGGATCGCCTCGACCAGTTCCGCATGGGTCTTTTTCGGCGCCGGCCAGGCCGATTCCGGCTTGAGCATGATGTAGCCGTCCGAGATATTCTGCGGCATCGGATCGGATGCGATTTCCGCCGTACCTGTGCGCGCGAATACCCGGTCGATTTCAGGGAATTTCGCTTTCAGACCGGCCTCCAGCTTCTTCTGCATTTCCAGCGATTCGGTCAGGCTGGTAGCCGGGATGCGCAGTGCCTGAATCGCGACGTCGCCCTCGTTCAGGTTCGGGATGAATTCACTGCCCAGGCGCGACACCAGCAAGCCGGAAAGGACCACCAGAACCACACTCGAGGCGACCACCACTGGCCCGTTGGCCAGGACCTTGTCCAGCATGGGCGCATAGGCGTTGCGCGCCATCGTCATCATGCGGTTTTCCTTCTCGGAGACGCGCTTGCCGATGAATAGCGCAACGGCTGCAGGCACAAAGGTCATCGACAGGATCATCGCGCCGGCCAGTGCTAGCACGACGGCGAATGCCATCGGGTGGAACATCTTGCCCTCCACACCGGATAGGGCGAAGATCGGCAGGTACACGACCATGATGATCAGCTGGCCAAACAGCAGCGGTCGGCGTGCTTCACGCGCGGCCTCGAACACTTCATGGAAGCGTTCGCGCAGCGTAAGCTCGCGCTTGTGGTGTTCCTGCGCGTGCGCCAGCCGCCGCACGCAGTTCTCGACGATGACGACGGCGCCGTCGATGATGATGCCGAAGTCGAGTGCGCCGAGGCTCATCAGGTTGGCGCTGATCTTGTAGGTCACCATGCCGGTGAAGGTGAACAGCATCGCCAGCGGGATCACCATCGCCGTAATGATGGCGGCGCGTATATTACCGAGGAAGAGGAACAGGATCACGATGACCAGCACCGCGCCTTCGAGCAGGTTCTTCTTCACCGTGGCGATCGCCTTGTCCACCAGCGCCGTGCGGTCGTAGACTGGGACGGCCTTGACGCCGGGCGGCAAGGTCTTGTTGATGGCGGCCATCTTCTCCGCGGCCGCCTGCGCCACCACACGGCTGTTCTCGCCAATCAGCATGAACACGGTGCCGAGCACGACTTCCTTGCCGTTCTCGGTGGCTGCGCCGGTGCGTAGTTCGCGCCCCAGACCCACGGTCGCCACATCGCGCACGCGCACCGGCACGCCGCGCACATTGCTGACGATGGTGTTGCGGATGTCGTCCAAGGTCTGCACCTGACCTGGTGCCCGCACCAGGAACTGCTCGCCCCGGCGTTCGACGTAGCCGGCGCCGACGTTGCCGTTGTTGCGTTCGATCGCTTCTGTGACTGCAGCCAGCGTCAGGTTGTACGAGCTAATCTTCGCCGGGTCCGGTGTAATGTGGTACTCCTTCGAGTAGCCGCCGATCGAGTTGATCTCCGTGACACCCGGGACCTGGCGCAGTTGTGGCTTGATGATCCAGTCCTGCACCTCGCGCAGGTCAGTCGGCGTGTAGGGCGTACCGTCAGGCTTTTTGGCGCCCGGCTCGCTCTCGACGGTCCACAGATAGATTTCGCCGAGGCCGGTCGAGATCGGTCCCATGGTCGGCGAGACGCCCTGCGGCAGGCCGTCGCGCGCTTCCTGGATGCGCTGATTGACCAGTTGGCGTGCAAAATAGACGTCCGTTCCGTCCTTGAAGATCACGGTGACTTGCGACAATCCATAGCGCGACAGCGAGCGGGTTTGTTCGAGGCCGGGAAGGCCTGACATGACTGTCTCGATCGGGAACGTGATGCGCTGTTCGACCTCGAGCGGCGAATAACCCTGGGCCGAGGTATTGATCTGCACTTGGACATTGGTGATGTCCGGCACGGCGTCGATCGGCAGGCGCTGATAGTTATACACGCCAATGGCTGCCATCGTCAGGACGGCGAGCATGACGATCCATCGGTTCTCGATGGCTGATCGGATGATTCGTTCAAACATGGCTATTCTCCCTATCAATGGCCATGCTCGGCGCCGTCCTTGCCCTGCTCCGCCTTGAGGACGAAACTGCCCTTGTCGGCATACACGGCGCCGGCACGTAGGCCCTCGCGGATTTCCACGAACTTGCCGTCGTTGGCACCCACGGTGACGGGCTGCGCCTTGAAACCCTCGTCGACCTTGACGAACACAACCTGCTTTTCCTCGACGGTCTGCAAGGCGTCATTGCTGACCGCCACGGCAGCGTGTTTCGAACCCTGGACGAGTTCCACGTTGACGAACAGGCCCGGACGCCATGCCATCGATGGATTGGCCAGTTCGACGCGAGCGGTTGCCGAGCGGGTCTGCTCACCGACCAGCGCGCCAACATAGGTGACCTTGCCAGATGCGACCAGGTCGGCCGCGGCGGCTTTCACAGTCGCGGTTTCGCCGACCCTCACGAAGCCGAGATCTTTCGGTGTCACGATCACGTTCACCCACACGCGCGACAGATCCGACAGCAGAAAGACGTTGGCGTCCTCCTTGACGGCTTCGCCCAGGCTGATGTGCTTTTCCACGATCACGCCGTCGAAGGGGGCGCGCAGTTCGTAGCGGTTCAGACCACCACTCGCCGGCGTGACACCCAGCGCGGTCAGCTTCGACTGGGCATTACGTTCTGCGATCTGAGCTTCCTGATAGGCTTGCTGCGCCTGCAGGTAATCCTGCTCGGCCGAGATCTTGTCCTGCCACAGCTTTTTTTCACGCTCGTAGGTAGTACGCGTCAGGTCGAGGCGCGTGCGTGCCGCATTCAAGGTGCTGCGCATCTCCGCCAACTCAGGGCTGGAGATCACGGCCAGTACCTGGCCCTTCTTGACGGTCTGACCCAGTTCCGCAGGAACCGCCTCGGCCACGCCGGGCAGGCGCGGCACGACGTGCGCCGTGCGGTCCTCGTTGAAACGGACTTCGCCCGGAAGCTGAACGGTCGTCGCGACTGTCGCCGCGGCTGCCGTCATGGTCTTGATCCCGGCCTGCTCGATCTGCGGCGCGGTCAGCCGGACCAGTCCCTCTTCGCTTTCGTGGCCGCCTTCTTCCGCAGCCTGCCCGCCCTTGCCTTCCTTGGCAGACGCCTGCGCTTCGGCGCGTTCTGCGCCTTCGCCAGCACCCGTGCCAGCGTCTCTTTTCCAAAACATGATGGCGACAGCCAGAACGACGCCGATGATGACGACAAGCATCACGGGTTTCCAGGATTTGGTTTCGGTAATGGACTTCATTGGGATTTTCCCTCGATAGGATTGATGCTCGCGCCAGCTTCAGGCGGCACGTAGCGCTGCACGTCGGCGATCGAGCGATAACGATCTGCCAACGCGCGCAGGTATTGAGTACGGGACTGGAATAGCGTGCGCTGGGCATCAAGCACGTCAGTGAATGCGAACTTGCCCAGTGCAAAGCCGGTAGCGGCGGCGTCGTATGCACTTTGCGCTGCTGGTACGATTTGCTCGCGCAGCGACGTCACCTGCGTACTGGCCACTTCCGCGCGCTGGTAGGCGTCGGCCAGGGCCTGGTTCAAGCCAAGCCGCTCGGCTTCCAGGTCGTCACGCGCCTGGTCGGCGCGGCGCAATGCGGACAATAGATTGCCCTGGTTGCGGTTGAACAGCGGGATCGGCACCGAGATACCGACCACGCCCTGCGTGCGTCCGAGTTCACGCTCGCGCTGGGAACCGAGGCTGAGCGTGAGGTCCGGGATACGCTGTGCACGCTCGAGCGTCACCTGCGCTTCGCGGCCCGTCACCAGCGATTGCGCGACGCGCAGTTGAGGTGCGCTATCAAGCCTGGATTGCAGTTCGCTCCACGGCGGCAGCTGTACGAAAGCGGCTTGAGGTTCCTGCAAGTCCTGCTTGAGCGGTTCCGTCGTGCCCCATAAGGCAGTCAGGCGGCGCTTGGCCAGCGCCAGGTCGGCATTCGCCTGGTTCAGCTCGAGCTGGGCCGCGGCCTCGGCAACGGTCGAGCGCGTCTGCTCTACCGGCGATATCTTGCCGGCGGCGACGCGCCGGCTGGTAGCATCCGTCGACTTGTGCGCAAGGTCGACCGAGGCCTGGGCCAAGGTCACACGCTCCTGCGCCGTCAGGGCGTCCATGTAGGCGGTGATAACGTCAGCACGCAAGTCGGCGCGCCGGATGGCAAGCTGGCCTAGGGCGATACTGCGCTCCTGCTGCGCGACCGCGATGCGGGCTGAACGTTTCCCGCCGAGTTCGAACACCTGGCTCAGCTGCGCGGTTTCCGTGCGCGTATTCCGGTTGGTTCCCTCGCTTGAGATTGACAGCTCGGGATTTGGACGTGTGCCGGCTTGCAGCACGGCGCCATCCGCAATGCCGATTGCCCGTGTTGCGGAACGCAGCGACGGATTGCTGGAGAACGCAAGACCGATGGCCTGCTCGAGCGTGAGCGCCGGTGCGGATACGTTGGTTTGCCCGACGCTTGCCGGTAAAACTGATAAAGCTTGCTGCCCCATTGCATGGGCAGCAGGGAAGACGGCCTGCAACAGCAGTGCCGCTCCCAGCACAAAGTGCCTGGATTGCATAATGACTCCGAAGACTATGAAGGAAAATAGCCGACGGCAGCCCGGCCACGCAGGCGTAGCGCTACGTGGAGATGCTTACTATCTAAAAGAGAAGTGCAATGGTCGGGTCAGCCGCGGATCAAGCGCGACCAGCCCATTGAGGACGTTCGGGAGGAGAAGAGAATGCGGATGCAGGTGCGAGGACCGTGCCTGCAAGGGTACGTTCGACGTCATTAACGCCGAACGGCAATTCAACAAGATCAGACGCAGCAAGTGAAAGGTGGGCGCAAGAGACGCAGTGCGCATCGTGCACATTCACCTTCTTCGACGAATCCGGCTTGTCTTTGGCTGCCGCTGCCAGCTCTTCCAAGGTGGATTCGTGCTGGTGGTGTCCGAGGTGGTTGGCAGCCCTGCCCGTCTCGTGCATGCAATACGACGTGATGACGTTCCAGCTGAGCTGGAATGCCACTACGAACATAAACATGTGAAAGATTTTACGGGCCATGATCAAATCAGTATAACACGGTGAACACGAAGCGTTTTTCAGTCGCGCGATATATATCTCGAAAAATCTACGGTGCCGGCCGCGGGCGCGGGAGGTGCAGGGAGAAGGTACTTCCTTCTCCCACTGTACTCTCGACGCCTGCCGCGCCACCGTGCAGCAGCGCGATCGAGCGTACTACCGCCAGTCCAAGTCCTGTACTGTCCGTCGTACTGCGTGCGGCATCAACACGATAAAAGCGGTCGAAGAGGAAGGGAAGATGCTCCGGTGCGATACCGGCACCATTGTCGCTGACCGAAATCGTCACGCGGTCACCTGCGCAAACAGCGCTCAAGCGCACGGTGCCTCCTGGTGGCGTGTAGCGCAATGCGTTCGACAACAGGTTGGATAAAGCCCGGCGAAATAACTGCGGATCCGCCACCAGTTCGCCATCGCCCTGCGCTTCAAGCCTCACATTTTGCTCTTCTGCTACCACACCATAAAACTCGGTTAGCTTGTAGAACTCCCGACCAATTGAAAGTATCTCCGGGTGGATGTGCTGTTCGGCGTTGTCCGTGCGGGCCAGGAACAACATGCTGGAGACCATGTGCGACAGCCGGCTGCCCTCCTCTACAACGACTTCGAGTGTCTTCTGGTATTCCGCCGGGGTCCGCGCGCGCGCCAGTGTCACGCTGGCTGCAGCGACGAGATTGTTGACCGGGGACCTGAACTCGTGCGCGATGTCCGAAGAAAAGCGGCTCAACTGCTCGAACGAACCTGCAAGTCGCGCCAGCGTGTTGTCGAAGCTTTCAGCGAGAAGCTGCAGCTCGATAGGCCAGCCTTGCTGGGCAATGCGCGCGTCGAGCTTTTCGGCGCTGATGCGTCCGACTTCCTTCGACATGGCCCGCACTGGCGCCAGACTGCGGCGTGCAAGCAGCCACCCGAGCCAGGTCGATACCAGTATGGCAGCGCCAATGACAGCCACCAGTTTGTTCCGGTAGGCCGCTAGTAACAGGCGATCTTGCGTGATGTCGATTATCCCTCGCAGAACAGTGCCTTTCGGACCAAGGGATGGGCCATGAATCTCCAGTGCTTCGGGACCGCGCGTCTCTACCGCCATATCGAACACGAGCCAAGTTTGCCGTGGTCCGTCGATACGAACGTATTGCCCGGGCCGCACCGGCGCAGCCAGCGCTGTAACGAACGCCGAAAGGTGTGGGGACTCGTTGCGCACGAATCGATTCGGCGCCAACAGCTGCCAAGCGAATTTGTGAGACTGTTCCTGGTATTCGCGCCACTCGTACTGCCATTGAGTCGGCGGGAATTTGCGGCCAAGCAGATGTTCGAGCGTGTCGCGCTGAATCTGCATGTTGTCGAGCAATTCGGCTTCTTCCTTGCTCTGCAATTGGCGCACCAGTTCCGAATACATCATCGCGGAAACGGCGAGCACGATGATGGTGAGAGCGAGGCTTGCGAAAACGCTCATGCGCAGAGTCAGCGACCAACTGCCGGGCGTCTTGTTATGACGGTCAAAAATAGAACGCACCATCACGTCATCCCCTTGAACAATGTGGCGATTTCCTTGTATTGATCTATCGCCTTCTGCAAGAAGAACTCGTGTTTTAAAGCCTGTTCCGCAAATGCCGTACGCTCTACATCCATATCGACGGTGTTTCCATCGATAGCTCCTTGTACCGGTACGCGATAGACGACCGGCACGACAAACTCGGACTTCGCGGGAAGCATGCTGCCCGACTCAGTGGCATCGGCCGTGGCTTCGCTGGCAGCAAGAGCCTGCTGGAGTGCCGATCTAAAGTCGATATCCCGTGCTTTGTAGTTCGGCGTGTCAGCGTTTGCAATATTCGACGCCAGGACAGTCAATCGTTGTTCAGATATCCTGAGCGCCTGCTCCCAGAACTCGTCCTTATTGTTTAATGGGGCAAAAATCCTTCCCAAGCCCTCGCTCTTCGCATTGCTCATTTCTCCTCCTGCGAAGCGGGGCGTTCAAAGGACGAATCGTCTGGTGAGATTCCGCGCGCTCCTGGAACTCGCGGCCTGCGAAAAACACGCAGCCACAAAGGGTAAATCCACCATATCACCAGGATCAGCGAAGTCACTAGGGCTGCTACAGCACCACCAAGCGGATGCCCCAGGACTTCTGCAGTAACGAGATTCGCACACAGGACCAACGCTAGTGAAAGGAACGCAGCTCCCGCCAGCATCTGCCTGCTGGCGACATCCTTGAAGTGAATGCGATCGATTAGCGGCCTCAGCATCCGATGCTGCACGGCAGGCGCTGTGAATAAAATGAGGCTAGACAGGGAACACAGGAAAGCCGCAATGAACATCCATTTTTCGGACTGAACGATTTCCTTGAAGCCCGAATTGAAGGGCAAGGTAATGAGGAAGCCGGTTAGAAGCTGGGCACCCGGCAGCAGGACGCGCAGTTCGTTGAGCATTTCGGTCATGTCCGCTTCATCGTGGTCGCCAGCAGCGACATTGCACCGCTCAACGTTCGACAACTGCTCCGAATATTCGACTTGCTTGATGCTCATGGCTGTTCTCCTTTTTTGGGAAAAGTCAGAGCAGCGTCAAACCAGTTTCGTAAAAGCGTTTTGGTTAGAGCGCAGGGCACTCTTACGTGCAGAGACAATTCGCCCTGCACGGTTTCAATGAATTGCATAGGAACTCCTTGGGCTATTGATGAGAAATAGCCAGCGGCATCCCTATTGCACAGTCAAAGATGCAAGGTTGGGCTTGTCAAAGAAGGAACAAAAAAGGAGCAGCCGCTGGATCAGGCGAGACTGATCCACTGAGGACGTTCTGGGGGAGAGGGGAAGATGGACGTGGGTGGAACGATTGCTCCGATCGCAGCATTCGCACAGGTCAATGTGATGGGAGGCGCCTCAAGTGAATCGGGCGCGGCGAGCGCAAGATTCGCATATGACGCGCAATGCGCATCGTGCACAGCACTTTTCTTGACAGTAGATTGTCCGTCCTTGGCCGCCAGCGACAACTCCTCCGTACTGGAATTGTGCTCATGGTGACCCAAGTGGTTCGCCGAAATCCCAGTCTCGTGCATGCAGTATACGGTGACGACACTCCAGCTTAGCTGAAGCGCTATCACTACAAGCAACGAGTAAAGTATGTGACGAACCATCCTTTGAGTTTAGCACATGGGATCGTACCCCCTTCACGTGCCAATCTGGTCGGTTCACCGCTTTGCGAAGGTAGTACTTGAACATTGCGACCAAAATTTGTGGCATTGGTGAGTTAGTGCCAGTACCTCGGCAAGACTGATTGTAAAGGAGTTTTAGAGGACGCTTACGTGATAATAACAATAATCACGTAAGGGAAGTTCTTGGCTGCTGCAATAAATGTGACGCGTGCGTCTCTCAGGGTCTCCATACGCCCCAACTGAACCGCCCCGGATTTTGTAGAGGCTCCATTGTTTGAGAAAATGGAGCTATGAAGAAGCAACCCAAGTATTCCCCCGAAGTCATCGAGCGCGCCGTGCGCATGGTCAGCGAGGCCGCGAGCGAGTACAGCTCGCAGTGGGCGGCAATCGAATCCATCGCGGCCAAGATCGGCTGCACACCTGAGACGCTGCGTCGCTGGGTACGCCAGCAAGAGCGTGATACCGGCCAGCGTCCAGGGCCGACCACGGCCGAAGAGGAACGCATCAAGGCGCTGGAGCGAGAGGTGCGCGAGCTGCGCAAGGCAAACGAGATCCTGCGTCTGGCGAGTGCATTTTTCGCCCAGGCGGAGCTCGGCCGCCACTTCAAACCGTGAGGGCATTTATCGACCAGTACCGCCATGCCTACGGTGTCGAGCCGATCTGCAAGGTGATGCAGGTCGCGCCGTCGGGCTACTGGCGTTACGCGGCGCGGCAACGCAACCCGGCGTTGCGCTGTGCCCGTGTTCAGCGTGATGACGTGCTGAGTGTCGACATCGAGCGGGTCTGGCAGGCGAACATGCAAGTCTACGGTGCCGACAAAGTGTGGCGCCAACTGCGACGTGAGGGAACCGAAGTGGCTCGCTGCACGGTGGAGCGCTTGATGCGCAAGGCTGGCCTGCGTGGCGTCATGCGTGGCAAGGTTGTGCGCACGACGGTTGCCGATGCAAAGGCGCCGTGCCCGCTTGATCGGGTCAACCGCCAGTTCAAGGCGCAGCGGCCAAACCAACTGTGGGTCAGCGATTTTACGTACGTCTCGACCTGGCAGGGTTTCGTCTATGTCGCTTTCGTGATCGACGTCTTCGCCCGGCGCATCGTGGGCTGGCGCGTCAGCAGCTCGATGCGGACCGACTTCGTCCTCGACGCCTTGGAGCAGGCGCTGTACGCGCGTCAGCCCGAACGGAACGAGCTGGTCCACCATAGCGACAGGGGCTCGCAATATGTGTCGATAAAGTACAGCGAGCGCCTGGCGGAAGCAGGTATTGAGCCGTCTGTGGGCAGCAAGGGCGACAGTTACGATAACGCCTTGGCCGAAACCATCAATGGGCTCTACAAGGCTGAGCTGATCCACCGCCGCGCTCCTTGGAAAACGCGTGAGGCCGTCGAACTGGCTACGTTGGAATGGGTTTCCTGGTTCAACCACCACCGTCTGCTTGAACCACTCGGCTATATACCGCCGGCAGAAGCTGAGGCAAACTATTACAAGCAGTTGAGCAGTCAGGCCCTCCCGGTCTGACTCACACTAACCGGCCTCCACGAAAGCCGGGGCGATTCAAATCCTCTCGTTCCGGATGCTTTTCTAAGGGGTGAAGAGGGAAAACGGAAAAAATCAGGCGCTAAGACATAATGAGGGGTCGAGGTGCAGCGGAACGGCAAACCAGGTTAAGGCCACTCCTGACTTTTTCGTTGCTTGCTGGGTTATGCAGTGGCCGCAGCCAGCC
>Ga0308161_1000199_pt1 | contig 138455 bp, 139 predicted proteins | sample PhyFR2_FD_201034 | JGI IMG/M metagenome (GOLD analysis project Ga0308161, IMG submission 201034) | Phyllosphere microbial communities from UC Gill Tract Community Farm, Albany, California, United States - DLSLF.R2 | ecosystem: Host-associated > Plants > Phyllosphere > Unclassified | place...
ATGCCCACCATTGGCGGGAAGATAATATTGCCCGCGCCGACAAACAGCGCAAAGGTCATAAAACCCAGCGCGAGGATATCTTTAGGAGTTAAACGATGTGTCATAAAAGCTGTAGTGCCTGTTCCTGATGTTGCAGTGGACGTTGTGTTTGAAATGTTGCGAACCCCGCAGCACGCTAAAATTTTCATTTATTCAGGCAACTACAGAGCATTATGCTTGCTGACGGCCTGGCGTGCAGGTGATTTGAGCTAATTTTCTTCTGTTCACAGGGGATGAATCGACAACGGCGCTAAGTTAAACGTTTATAGCGGCGGAAGGCAACACGGGATCGAAAAAGCAGAGTGATATAGCGGATAAATCCGCAAAAGCAGTGTATCACTTCAACATATGAGTAATGCACACTAGATGATTTGTATTTTTTCTGTGCAGCCTGGACTTAATTTGGTCGTTTTCACACATTCAGATGCACAAAAGGCGCGGAAATCCGCGCCTGTCTGCACAACTTTACGCCAGTGCCGCGACGTTTTTACTGTATTGGCCACCAGAGCAAACCGATGGCGAAGTAAACCGACTTAGTTACTGTTGCGCGGTAACCTGCTGACGCCCGAGGACGCGATCAACAATCGCGACAACCACCAGAATTGCCAGTGACGGCGGCAGCCACGCCAGCCCTTGCTCGGCCAGCGGCAATTGCTGACTCCAGGCGGGCAGCACAGCTTTAAAGTGAGTGGTTTTTATTGCATCGAAAATACCAAAAATCAGGCTAATCAGCATGGTCGGCGCAATAATCCGGCTGCTTTTATTCCACCAGTTCAGGGTAAAGCTCAGCACCACCAGCACAATGCACGGTGGATAGATCGCGGTCAGCACCGGAATCGAAATCTGAATCAGATGGCTCAGGCCAAGGTTTGATACCAGCATCGAGAACAGACCCAGAATAAACACCAGCGTCCGGTAAGAGAGCGGCAGATATTGCTGGAAGAATTCAGCACAGGCGCAGGTCAGCCCCACCGCCGTCACCATACAGGCAACGAAAATCAGCGCAGCGAGGAAGCTGCTGCCCATACTACCAAAGGTATGCTGAACATAGTTGTGCAAAATTATCGCGCCGTTGGCATTCTGATCGACAATGCTGGCGCTGTGTGAACCCAGATTAAACAGGCTGAGGTAGACCAGCGTCAGCCCCACTCCGGCAATCAGGCCAGCCATGATGGTGTATCGCGTTAACAGGCGCGCATCGCTGACGCCACGTGAACGCGCCGCATTAACAATCACGATACCAAATACCTGAGCAGCCAGCGTATCCATGGTCAGATAGCCCTGCACGAAACCGTTAGAGAACGCAGCATGCTGATAAACATCTGTCGCGGGGGCAAAATTACCCGCCGGCCACAGCAGTGCCGCCACGCCCAGCACCGCCAGCGCAACAATTTTCAGCGGCGCCAGAATATTGCCCACCGTATCGAGCAGTTTGCCCGGATAGAGTGAAATGCCCATCACCAGCATGAAATAGACGACGCTGTAAATAAACAGCGGCAGCGGACCGTCACCGGTCAGCGGCGCAATACCGACTTCAAACGAGACCGTGGCGGTACGCGGGGTGGCGAACAACGGACCCACCGCCAGATAACACACCGTCGCCAGCAGCAGACCCGCCGCTTTGCCGATGGGCGAGCTAAGCGCGTCAATGCCGCCACCAACGCGCGCCAGCGCAATCACGGTAATCACCGGTAAACCGACCGCGGTGATCAGAAAGCCCAGCGCCGCCACCCAGACGTGTTCACCAGACTGAATGCCCACCATTGGCGGGAAGATAATATTGCCCGCGCCGACAAACAGCGCAAAGGTCATAAAACCCAGCGCGAGGATATCTTTAGGAGTTAAACGATGTGTCATAAAAGCCGTAATGCCTGTTGGTAATATTGCAGTGGACGTTGTGTTTGATGCGTTGCGAACCCCGCAGCACGCGAAACATTTATTCAGACCACTACAGAGCATGATGCCGGTTAACGGTCTGGCGCGCAGGTGAATTGAGCTAATTTTCTTCTGTTCACAGGGGATGAATCGACAACGGCATTAAGTAAACCGTTTATAGCGGGGAAAGACAATACGAGAGCCTGAAAGCCGTGTGATATAGCAGATAACTCTGCCAAAGCAGCGTATCACTCCAACTTATCAGTGCAGTACCTTAGATGATGGGTATATTTTTTATGCAGCGAGAGATTAACTTAGTCGTTTTCACACATTCAGATGCATAAAAGGCGCGGGAACCCGCGCCTGTCTGCACAACTTTACGCCCTTACCAGACGCTGTTTGCGATATCGACCACCAGGCGCAGTTTCGCCCACTGCTGCTCTTCCGTCAGGCTGTTGCCCTCTTCGGTTGAGGCAAAGCCGCACTGCGGGCTGAGGCAGATCTGATTGATATCGACATACTGCGCCGCTTCAGCCAGACGCTGTTTCACCGTTTCCGGGTTTTCCAGCTCGCCATTTTTGGTGGTAATCAGACCCAGCACCACCTGCTGATTGCCTGGACGGATAAAGCGCAGCGGCTCAAAGCCACCAGAACGCTCATTGTCGTACTCCAGGAAGAAGGCGTCGATATTTACCGTGCCAAACAGAATTTCTGCCACCGGCTCGTAGCCCCCTTCAGAGATCCAGGTCGAGCGGAAGTTACCGCGGCAAACATGCAGACCAATGGTCAGATCGTCCGGCTTGCCTTCAATCGCTTTATTCAGCACGCGGGCATACGTACGCGCCAGCTCTTCAGGATCGTCGCCACGCTCGCGGATCTGCTGTTTCTGGTCGTCGGAGCAGAGATACGCCCAGACGGTGTCATCCAGCTGCAAATAGCGGCAACCGGCATCATAGAAGGCTTTGATCGCATCACGCCAGGTTTGTGCCAGGTCGTCAAAGTACGCATCCAGATCCGGGTAAACCGTGGCATCGATCGCTTTACGACCGCCGCGGAAGTGCAGCACGCTCGGGCTTGGAATGGTCATTTTGGCGACAGCATCACCGCTGACACTCTTCAGGTAACGGAAATCTGCCAGCATCGGGTGATCGCCGAAGCCCAGCTTGCTGACCACGCGCACGCTGTGTGCTTTGGTCTGTACGCCGTTAAACTGGATGCCCTGATCGACATCGTAGCGCTCCACGCCCTGCAGGCCGTCGAAAAAGTCAAAATGCCACCATGCGCGACGGAACTCGCCGTCAGTCACCACCTGCAAACCGCAGGCGCGTTGATGAGTCACCACATCACGGATGGCTTCATCTTCAATACGACGCAGTGCGGTGGCATCGATTTCGCCAGCAGCAAACTGCTCACGCGCCTGTTTAATTGACTGCGGACGCAGGAAGCTGCCAACGGTATCGGCACGGAATGGCGCGGTGGTTCTTTGCATGTTTTTCGACTCCTGACTTATGCGCGCGGCGCATAATTTACCTGTGAAATAATTGCTCTTGGTTATTTTAAGACTTCTGGACGTCTATATGTCTGGATGTAGATTGACATGAGCATTGTTCAGGTGCAATAGAGGAAATTTCATCTGACATGAATAAAATTCATGTTGAAACGCCAGCGACACGAACACCGCCGATATCAGGGATGTTAACGCGCTTATAAAATTAAAATTTATTCAACCAATGCCTGCGCCTGACGCAATTGCGCATCAGACAGCGGTAAATAGCCCGAGCGTTCAACCAGCGCCTGCCCCTGCGGCGAAATCGCCTGCTGCAGAAAGGCACGCGTCAATGGCTCCAGTGGTTTTCCGGGGACTTTGTTAACGTAGATGTAGAGCGGACGTATATAAGGATAACTGCCGTTACGAATATTGTCGGTTGTCGGCATTACGGCGGGCTGACCATTGCGACCTATTGCCAGCATTTTGACCCCGCTGATATGAAACCCCATACTGGCGTAACCAATACCATTCAGGCTGCCCGCCACCGCCTGTACCACCGCCGCAGAACCAGGGTATTCACTGACATCCTGGCGGAAATCACCGTTACACAGCGCCTGCTGCTTAAAGAATCCCCATGTGCCGGAAGCGGAATTACGCCCGAAACGTTGCAGCGTGCGCCGTTGCCAGCTGGGTGCCGTCAAGGCCAGATCTCCCCAATATTGCGGAACGGCGGTCGCGCCACATAAGCGGGTGGCCGAAAACAGCGCATCCAGTTGCTGGCTGTCGATTGACGTTAGCGGGTTATCCTGATTCACCACCACCACCAGCGCATCCATCGCCACCGGCACGGCCAGTGGCGGGTAGCCATATTTCGCCTCAAATAACTGGCGTTCTCCCGCCTGCATCGGACGACTCATGGCACCCAACTGGGTAGCACCAGCAGCCAGCGCCGTCGGCGCGGTAGACGAACCGGCAGCCTGCACCTGTACGTTAACGCCTGGATACTGACGATTAAAATTCTCGCCCCAAAGCGCCATCAGATTGCCAAGGGTATCGGAACCGACGCTGGTGAGATTGCCCGCCAGCATCCCCTCTTGCGCCTGTACTGCCGCTGACAGCATCAGCGCCGCCGCCAGAATCACTCGTTTCATGCTTTACGCCTGTGAAAGATTAACGCTGAGCATTCTCCGGTAATTCAGCCGGAACAATCAACCTCGGTGCCAGCGTAAAGGCAAAACAGGTCTCGATATCAGCAACACTGGTGATATCCAGCCGCGAATTATGGTGGCTCAGGGCATGTTTCACGATGGCCAGCCCGAGGCCGCTGCCACCGGTGGCGCGTGAACGTGCCTTATCCACCCGATAGAAGCGCTCAGTAAGACGCGGAATATGCTCTTTGGCAATGCCCGGCCCATTATCTTTCACCGCGAAATGCGCGCCGGATTTATTGCGTAACCAGCTGATATCAATCCGCGTTCCGGCGGGCGTATGGTTAACCGAGTTATACACCAGGTTCGAGAGCGCACTGCGCAGCTGCTCGTCATTGCCAAACACTCGCAGGTGCGGATCGGTATGAAAATGAATCTCATGCCGCCCGTTACTGAGGGTTTCAGCTTCACGCTGCAACAGGCGCAACATCATCGGTACGTCTACTTTCTCCTGCAGATCGATAGCCGGTGCGGCCTCAATGCGCGACAGAGTCAGCAACTGTTTAACCAGGCTGTCCATGCGCCGCGTCTGCTCCTGCATAGTGTGCAACGCCTTACTGCGCGCCGGCCCTTCCAGCACCGCATCGTTCATCATCTCCAGATAGCCCTGCAATACCGTTAACGGCGTGCGCAGTTCATGACTGACATTGGCGAAAAAGTTACGCCGCGCGCCTTCCAGCTGATGCATCTGGGTGACATCACGCGCCACCAGCAGCCACTGCCCTTCGCTGTAAGGCATTACGCGAAACTCTAAATGACGATGATTATTTAATATCAGGGTGAGCGGCCGGGCAAAATCGCGCTGGCGCAGATAGCGGGAAAACTCAGGATAGCGCAGCAGGTTAAGGATATTTTGTCCGTTATCTTCTGGCCAGCGCAGCCCGAGATGCTGTTGTGCCAGGCCGTTACACCAGAAAATATTGCCTTCTTCGGTGGTCAGTACCACCGCATCCGGCAATGATTCTGCGCCACTGCGAAAACGTTTGATCAGGTTGCCCAGCTCGCGCCGTCGCCGACGGTTACGCAGTTGCATCTGATACAGACCGTAGAACAGCGGCTCCCAGCTGGCCTGCCCGGACGGCGGCGTCATGGTCCGGTCGACCCACAGCCAGTGCGACAGCAATAGCAGATTATAAAAATGCCAGCCGAGTACGCCGAGCACTGACAGCAGCAGCCACCACGGCAGATAACCCACCAGCAGGCCCAGTATCAGTGCTGGCACACAGGCCAGCAGCAGTTCCAGTAATAATCTCTTCCAGGAGAGGCGTTCCAGCACGGTTCAGACTCCGATCAAAAACGAGCGGAGAAACGATACCCCGTTCCACGCACCGTTTGCACCATGCGATCGTGACCGGAGACTTCCAGCGCCTTACGCAAACGGCGGATGTGAACATCAACAGTGCGATCTTCCACATAAACATTCGTACCCCAGACGTGGTTCAGCAACTGCTCACGGCTGTAAACCCGTTCCGGATGGGTCATAAAAAAGTGCAGTAATTTATATTCGGTTGGCCCCATTTCCAGCGGGGTATTTTCTGACATGACACGGTGCGACGACGGGTCGAGGCTCAGTCCTTGCATTTCAATCACCTCTTCCACCGCCATCGGCGAAATACGGCGCATCACGGCTTTAATACGTGCCACCAGCTCTTTCGGTGAAAACGGCTTAGTGATGTAGTCATCAGCGCCCACTTCCAGCCCACGCACCCGGTCTTCCTCTTCGCCACGGGCGGTTAACATCATCACCGGAATATCACGCGTCATCGCTTCGCGTTTCAGATGCTTAATAAATTGAATGCCGCTGCCGCCAGGTAACATCCAGTCGAGCAGAATCAGATCGGGCCAGGGTTCGATAAGTAAATTTATCGCACTGTCATAATCTTCCGCTTCTATCGGTTGATAGTCATTTTGCTCAAGAACGAAACACAACATCTCACGGATTGGGGCTTCATCTTCGACTACCAAAATGCGCTTAGCCATTATTGCTCCTGCTGATGTGACTGTCTGTCACTGGGATTCGCGGCGCCATTATGCGTCAGTTTTATGACAGATTTATGAAAAATGCACGGACCAAAATCGCCTTTGTCATACTTTTTTTCAGGCTGATTATGCATTTACTCACCCGCCGTTCAGCTCTCTGTTTATAATCGGCGTCTTACGTTAACGTTAAGCACCCTAAATCATTCGGGAAGTTTTATGCGCATTATCCACACCTCGGACTGGCATCTCGGTCAGTTTTTCTACACCAAAAGCCGGGCGCCAGAGCATCAGGCGTTTCTTGACTGGCTGATACAGGCGGTAGAGCTGCATCAGGTTGATGCAGTGATTGTGGCCGGTGATATCTTTGATACCGGGTCGCCTCCGAGCTATGCGCGTGAATTGTATAACCGTTTTGTCGTGCAACTACGGCAAACCGGCTGCCAGTTGGTGGTGCTCGGTGGCAACCATGATTCGGTGGCCACCCTGAATGAATCACGTGAGCTGCTGGCCTGCCTGAATACCCGTGTGATCGCCGCCGCCAGCGACGAGATTGAGCAGCAAGTGTTACCGCTCAATGACCGTCAGGGCAATCCGGCGGCATTACTGTGCGCGATTCCCTTTTTACGCCCGCGCGATATTCTGCGCAGCCAGGCGGGACAATCCGGTCGTGAGAAACAGCAAAGTCTGCTGGGAGCGATCAGCGAGCATTATCAGCGCTGTTATCAACAAGCGCTGACGCAGCGTGCCGCGCTGGGGCTGGCGATACCGATTATCGCCACCGGCCACCTGACGACGATGGGCGTCACTACCAGTGATTCGGTGCGCGACATCTATATCGGCACCCTCGATGCTTTCCCGGCGCAGGCGTTTCCTCCGGCCGATTATATTGCGCTGGGCCATATTCACCGGGCGCAGCGCGTCGCCAACAGCGAGCATATTCGTTACAGCGGCTCGCCGATACCGCTCAGCTTTGATGAACTGGGCAAAGAGAAAAGCGTATTTCTGGTGGAATTTGCTGGCGACCAGCTTAGCCGCGTCGAGGCGCTGCCGGTTCCGCTGTTTCAGCCGATGTGCATGATTAAAGGCTCGCTGGCGGAAATTGAGCAGCAGCTGGCACAATTCACCGGGGCTGACAGCAACGTCTGGCTCGATATCGAGATTGTCACCGGCGATTACCTCAATGATATTCAGCGCCGCATTCAGGAACTGACCGCTGCGCTGCCGGTGGAAGTGGTGTTACTGCGCCGCAGCCGCGAGCAGCGTGACAAAGTGATTGCGCGCCAGAATAACGAAACCCTGAGTGAACTGAGCGTGGAAGAGGTGTTTGCCCGGCGGCTGGCGCAGGAAGAGGAAGACGAGAACCCCCGCCAGCAGCGCGCGCAGCAGCTGTTTATCACCACCCTGGATACCCTTCGCCATGAGGATCAGCCGTGAAAATTTTGACGCTGCGTTTTAAAAATATCAACTCACTCAAGGGCGAATGGAAAATCGATTTCACCGCTGAGCCGTTCGCCAGCAATGGTCTGTTTGCTATCACCGGGCCGACCGGTGCCGGTAAAACTACCCTGCTCGATGCCATTTGCCTGGCGCTGTATCATCAGACCTCGCGCCTCGGCGGCATTACTCAGTCGCAAAACGATCTGATCACCCGGGATACCGCCGAATGCCTCGCCGAAGTGGAGTTTGAAGTCAAAGGCGAAGCCTGGCGTGCCTTCTGGAGCCAAAACCGTGCGCGTGGCGCAGTGGACGGCAATTTGCAGGCTCCAAGAGTGGAACTGGCGCGCTGTCGCGATAACACCATTGTCGCCGATAAAGTTAACGACAAACTTAAAATGACCGAAAGCCTGACCGGTCTCGATTTTAATCGCTTTACCAAATCGATGATGCTTTCTCAGGGGCAGTTTGCCGCCTTTCTTAATGCTAAAGCCAGTGAACGCGCCGAGCTGCTGGAAGAGCTGACCGGCACCGAAATTTATGGCCGCATCTCGATGGAGGTATTCGAACGGCATAAAACCACCCGCATCGCGCTGGATAATTTGCGCGCGCAGGCGTCCGGCATGGCGCTACTGGATGAAGAGACGCGTCAGACACTGCAACAGCAGCTGGATCAACTGATTGCGCAGGAGCAAGTACTTACCCAGGCACTGAATCAGCAGCAGCTTCAACAGCAGTGGCTGACGCAACGCGACAAGCTGCAACAAGGCTGTCAGCAAGCCGATCGCGTGCTGCAACAAGCCGAAGGTGCATGGCAGCAGGCGCAGCCGCAGCTGGAACGGCTGGCGCAGGCGGAGCCGGCAGAAAAATTGCGTCCGCTGTGGCGACAGCGCAACCAGACTCAGCAGGATGTTGCCGATGCCGGGCAACAGCTTATCGCGCTGACGGCGCAGCAACAGCAGGCCAGCAGCGCGCTGCAAAGTCTGAGTGAACAGCAGCAGCAGGCTGAAGCGGAGCTGAAACACCTGTCAGCCCATCGCCAGCAGCAGGAAACGCTGATTAATGATCAGGTAATTCCGCTGGATCATCAGCTGGCTACGCTGCAACAGCAGGCAGAACAGCTGGGCAAAACGCTAAGTGAGTACCAACTTTTACAGCAGCAGAAACAGCAAAGCCAGACGCAAACTGCGCAGGAAATCAATAGCCTGCAACAGCAACGTCAGCAACATCAGCAGTGGCGCGAGCAGTACGCGCAGGTCGCTCAGTGGGGTGAATCGCTGTTGCTCTGGCGGGAACGATTCAGCCAGTTGCAGAAAAGCGAGCAAGTACTGACTTCGCTGCAACAGCGCGAACAGCAACAGCTGCAAGATATTGCACAAAAAAATCAGGCATTTGAACAGCAGGCGAAACAGCTGGCTCCCTTGCAGACGCAATATGATACGGCACACCAGCAGCGGAATCGGGCGGAACAGGCGCTGGCAGCATTACAGCAGCAACAGCCGGAGCAGACGATACGTGATGCGTTGTCCCGCCTGCAACAACAGCGGCCACAACGACAACAGCTGGCACTGCTGTCATCGCAATGGGTTCAGCTTAATCAGCAACAGCAGCGCCAGCACAGCGCTTTGCAACAGCTGGATACGCAACTGCAACAGGATGAGCAGCAGCTTCAGGCGCTGCGCGGCGGATGGAAAGAGAAGCAGCAGCACTATCTCGATCTGAAAACGCGTTGCGAGCTGGAAAAGCAGATCGCCGACCTGGCGCACTATCGCGCGGCGCTGCAACCCGAACAGCCCTGCCCGCTATGCGGCTCCTGCCAGCATCCGGCGATTGCCGACTATCAGTCACTGGAACTGTCGGAAAACCAACAGCGCCGCGACAGGCTGGAAAAAGAGGTACAGCAGCTGGCAGAGCAAGGCAGCGCCAAAGGTGAGCAGGTGCGGCTAAGTAAGCTGCAACGGGAAAAACAGCAGCAGGAGAGCCAGCAAAACGAAAATGAGATCGCCGCTTTACAGATTCAGTGGCAGCAACTGGCTCATCAGCTGGCAACCGATTTTGTCGCGCCGGAAGCGGAAGCCGTTACTCACTGGCTGCAACAGCAGGATCAGCAGGAAAGCCAGCTGCAACAGACGCTGATGCAGTATGAACAGGCAGCGCGCCGGTATCAGCAGGCCAAAGATACTTGCAGTGTCCAGCAACAGGCGCTGCAAAAGCTACAGCAGTCACAGCAGCTGGCGCAACAGCAGCTGAACTATGCGCAACAACAACTGGCTGAACTGCAACAGCAGCAGCAGCGCGACCGTCAGCAGGCAGAGCAACAACGCGCGGCGCTGGCGGCTGAGCTGGCGACATATCAGTTCAGTTTACCTGACGCCGACAGCGTCGACAGCTGGTTACAGGCGCGCCAGCAGCAGTGGCAGCGCTGGCAGCAGAGTGAGCAACAGCTGGCCGAACTGGGGCCAAAACTGGCCGCGCTGGAAAGCCGTCAACAGAGCGTTGCCGGCGAACTGGCTGAGCTGGAACAACGCCTGACCCGTTGCGCAGCCGAGCGCGACACTCTGCATCAACAGCGTCTGGCTTTGCAGCAGCAACGCCAGCAGCTGTTTGGCGATCGCCAGATCGGCGAGGTTCGTCAGCAGCTGCAACAGCAAAGCGCTCAGGCAGAGGCGCACAGTGCAGACATTCAGCAACGGTGGCTGTCCGCACAGAACCAGCTAAATAATCTGACCGGACAGCATAACTCACTAAATAACCAGCTGGCGTCACTACAATCGCGCCTGAAACAGGCGCAGGAACAGCTGAGTCATGCGTTATCAGTCAGTGCTTTCGCTGATGAACAGGCGTTTACCGCCGCACTGCTGGATGAAGAGAGTGCGCAAGCCTTACGCCAACAGCAGCAGCAACTGGAAAGTCAGCGTCAGCAGGCGAGAGTGCTGCAACAACAAGCCAGTAAAGCGCTAAGCGAACATCAGGCGCTGCAACCAGAGAATCTCAGCGATCGGCCGGAAACCCTCGGCGAGCAGATCGACGCCTTACGCTTGCAGGTGCGCGACAATGCCCAGCAACAGGGACAGGCTCGCCAGCAGTTAGAGAGTGATCAGCAGCGGCGTCAGCAACAGCAGAGTTTGTTGCAGCAAATCGCCGACGGCGAGCAGCAGGTGGAAGACTGGGGTTATCTTAATCAGCTGATTGGTTCCAGCACCGGCGATAAATTCCGTAAATTTGCCCAGGGGCTGACGCTCGATCATCTGGTGTGGCTGGCGAACAACCAGTTAACCCGCCTGCACGGTCGCTATCTGCTGCAACGGAAATCACAGGAAGCGCTGGAGTTGCAGGTGATCGATACCTGGCAGGCCGATGCGCAGCGCGATACCCGCACCCTGTCCGGCGGCGAAAGCTTCCTGGTCAGCCTGGCACTGGCGCTGGCGCTCTCCGATCTGGTCAGTCATAAGACCCGCATCGAATCACTGTTCCTTGATGAAGGCTTTGGCACGCTCGACGCCGAAACGCTCGATACCGCGCTGGATGCGCTGGATGCGCTGAACGCCAGCGGCAAAACCATTGGCGTGATCAGTCACGTCGAAGCGATGAAAGAGCGTATTCCGGTGCAGATTAAAGTGCGCAAGGTGAACGGTCTTGGCTACAGCAAACTGGAGCCGACATTTTCAGTTTAATCGGCCTTTCGTCGGATCAGAGAAATGGTTACTGTGACGCCTTTGCCGCATCACCGGCCAATTCAGAGGTAACAGATGTCACGAGTTGTTGCAGGAATGGGAATGGCGCTTAGCCTGTTGTTACTGAGCGCCTGTCAGATGCCGGACAAGCGGCCGCCGGCAGCAGCAGAAGCCTGTGCGAACGCGCAGCCGGCGGATAAAACGATGTGCATCTATACCAGGGAGATGTACACCAGGGTCACGGCTAACTTCTTTGACTATGACCATTATCTCGGCCAGCAGTGTGATGTGACCATTGAATACAGCAGCGTTTATCAGCGCTATAACGTGATTCGTACTCAGGGCAATGAAGCGCTGTGTCTGAAAACCTGGCAGGTGATCGGCACGGCGGAAGATCTTCCGCCGCCGCCAACAAACTACAGCAAAGGGGTGGTACTGAGTTTCCGCCCAGCCAAAGGGTAAAATATTAACCGCACTCCCCTGCCGCTTTATCGCGAAGGGGAGTGCCAGACCGAACAATTATGCTACAGCGGCCACAGCCAGGCCGCGCCGCGCACGCCGCTGGAATCACCATGTTGCGCTCTGAGAACCGGCGTTTCACACTCACCACCAAATACCCAGTTTTTCATCAGCAGCGGCACCGTCTGATACAGGCGCTCGACATTACTCATGCCACCACCCAGCACGATCACATCCGGATCGAGGATATTGATCACCTGGCCGAGAGATTTCGCCAGCCGCAGCTCATAGCGATTCATCGCCAGTTCAGCCAGCGGATCCTGCTGTGCCAGCAGATCGATAATTTCTGCCCCTTTCCGCTGCTGCCCACTTAACCGATGATAATCGGTGGCAAAACCAGTGCCGGAAATAAAGGTTTCGATACAGCCCGCTTTGCCGCAGTAACAGGTCACTTCCTGCCGGTAGCGTAACTCGTCTTCATCCATCCACGGCAGCGGATTATGCCCCCACTCGCCGGCATTGCCATTACCGCCGATATGCGCCTGACCATTTAACGCCACACCCGCGCCGCAGCCGGTACCGATGATCACCGCGAACACCGTGGACTTGCCTGCGGCCGCACCATCAATCGCTTCCGATACTGCCAGGCAATTCGCATCGTTGGCGATGCGCACTTCGCGCTTCAGCAACGCGCTAAGATCTTTATCCATCGGCTGACCATTCAGCCAGGTGGAGTTGGCGTTTTTCACTTTGCCGGTATACGGCGACAACGTGCCGGGGATGCCGATACCCACGCTGCCCTGCTGGCCGGTTTTCTCTTCCGCCAGTGCGACCAGCGCCGCAATCGCCTCCAGCGTTTGTTGATAGTCATCGCGCGGGGTGGCAACACGATGGCGAAACAGCTCTTCACCCTGGTCAGATAATGCAATCACTTCAATTTTAGTGCCGCCTAAATCGATACCGATACGCACTTGTTATTCCTCATTATTCGACGCAATGCTAGTTACATTAGAAGGCTGGCGCAGGAAAGGCAATGAAACCGTGACGATGTTTCGTTATCATGCCCGCTGACTTTGAAACATGCGCGTCCGATCGCGCTCCAGCCAGGGAACACACCATGTTGTGGTTTAAAAATTTGATGGTTTATCGTCTGAATCGTGACATTCCGTTGTCCGTTGACGATATGGAAAAACAACTCGATGCGTTTTCTTTTAGCCCGTGCGGCAGCCAGGATATGGCCAAAACCGGTTGGGTTTCGCCGATGGGCTCACGCAGCGATGCGCTGACCCACGTGAATAACGGTCAAATCCTGATTTGCGCGCGCAAAGAAGAGAAAATCCTGCCCTCGCCGGTGATCAAACAGGCGCTGGAAGCGAAGATTGACAAGCTGGAAGCGGAGCAACAGCGTAAGCTGAAAAAAACCGAGAAAGACTCGCTGAAAGATGAAGTGTTGCACAGCCTGCTGCCGCGCGCCTTCAGCCGTTTCAGCCAGACTTTCTTGTGGATCGATACGGTAAACAACCTGATTATGGTTGACTGTGCCAGCGCCAAAAAAGCGGAAGATACACTGGCGCTACTGCGTAAAAGCCTCGGTTCGCTGCCGGTAGTGCCGCTGACGCTGGAAAGCCCGATTGAGCTGACGCTGACCGAGTGGGTGCGTTCCGGCGATCTGCCAGCCGGTTTTGCACTGATGGATGAAGCCGAGCTGAAAGCGATTCTGGAAGATGGCGGCGTGATCCGTTGTAAGAAGCAGGACCTGGTGTGTGACGAAATCGCCAACCATATCGAAGCCGGCAAGCTGGTGACGAAACTGGCGCTGGACTGGCAGGAGCGCATCCAGCTGGTGCTGTCGGATGACGGTTCACTGAAACGCCTGAAGTTCTCCGATACCCTGCGCGAGCAGAACGACGATATCGACCGGGAAGATTTTGCCCTGCGTTTCGATGCCGACTTTATTCTGATGACCAGCGAACTTGCAGCACTGGTCAGCAATATGGTTGAAGCACTGGGCGGCGAAGCGCAGCGCTAACAGCCAGGGGGAACCGCCCGGTTCCCCCTTCTTACGACTTAACCCGCCGCGAACTTATCTGCACCCACACCACACTGCCTAACACCATCACCAGACCCACCATCGACAGTCCGGTCATCTGCTGCCCAAGAAACACCCAACCGAGGATCACCGCCGTCAACGGACTAAGTAACCCCAGCGATGTCACCGCCACCGGCGACAGACGTCCAATGCCGCGAAACCACAGGCTATAGGCCAGCAGAGCGCCCGCCAGCGATAAATAAGCATAAGCCAGCCACTGAATCCGGGATAAATGTGGCAGTGGCGCATCAGCAAACCAGGCGACAGGCACCAGCATCAGGCCGCCCAGCAGCAGTTGCCAGCCGGTTAAGGCTATCACCGGCAACGGAATACTCCAGCGCCGCGTCAGCCAGGCCCCTCCCGCCATACAGCCCGCACCGAGCAGCGCCGCCACAATGCCGGGCAGATTCCAGACGCTGTTAGGCGACAACAGCAGCACCGCCATCCCGACAATTCCGGCGACGCTGGCCCATACCGCCACCGCGACCGGCTGACATTTATCCACCGCCCAGGCAAGAAACATCACCATTAACGGCTGAATCGCACCGACTACCGCGGCCATCCCACCAGGTAAACGATAAGCCGCGACAAACAACAGCGCCTGAAAAAAACCGATATTCAGTGCCGCCAGCAGCAGCAAGCGCCAGCAGTACTGCATGGCTGGCATTTTTCTCATCCATAACACCAGCAGCAATCCCGCCGGTAACGTGCGAATCAGCGCGGCGGTAAACGGTCGGTCCGGCGGTAAAAATTGCGAGGTCACAATATAGGTGGAACCCCAGATAACTGGAGCCAGCGCGGTCAGCGCGATATCCTTTAATGAAGAATCTGCTAAACTTTTCACAAACTACCTCGACATCAAGATAAAAACTGAGTGTGTTGCGATTTTATCTTGACGTCAAGACAATGGAGCACAGATGTCCACACGACCACCGGATGCGGTTGACGTTATTCTTGAGCAATGGCGTCGTGAACGACCGGATTTAGATGCCAGCCCGATGGGGCCGATTGGCCGACTCAAGCGCTGTACCCTGCTGCTGGAGCCGCGCATTGAAGCGGCTTTTACGCCGTTTGGACTGGCACGCTGGCAGTTCGATATGCTGGCAACCTTACGTCGCTCCGGCGCGCCGTTTTGCCTGTCCCCGACCGCGCTGTTTTCCGCACTGATGATCACGTCCGGTACCATGACTCATCGGCTGAAACTGCTGGAAGCCAGCGAACTGATTGTGCGGCTGCCCAACCCTGATGATGCGCGCAGTATGCTGGTGCAACTCAGTGAGAAAGGTTTAGCGTTGATCGATCAAGTAGTGGAGGTGCATGTGGAAAACGAAAGGCAGATCCTCGCGGCGATCCCGGAGAAAACGCTACAAGAGCTGGATAATGCACTGTCGATGCTGATGTTATCGCTGGAAGAGAGTGGCGGGAAGCAGCAGAATCGCTGAGAAAGGCCGGGATTCCCCGGCCAGTCGTTTTACAGATAACGACACAGATACGAGGTCGGCTCTGCAACCTGCAGATGAAACTCGCTGTGCGCCGGTACATTGAAAATCTCACCCGCCTGATACAGTTTCCACTCGGTTTCACCCGGCAACAGTACCTTCAGTGAACCACTGACCACTGTCATCTCTTCTGCCTGGGCAGTGCCAAAATTGTATTCACCTTCGGCCATCACGCCAACGCTGGCGCGTCCGGTGCTGGCACTGCTGAAACCAATGGATTTCACTTTTCCGTCAAAGTACTCGCTAACATTGAGCATACTACTTCCTCGAAACCTATAAATGGGTGGAAAATCAGTGTAGAGCTTTGATTCAGGCTCTGTCACGCAAAATTCACTTACGGCCAACTGACGCGCTAGATCAAGAGTTCCGCTGCCAGTTTTGCCACCAGCGTATTCGACAGCAGCACCGGAATGCCCAGCAGTTTTTGCAGGAAATCACGATGACGCTGGTGATAGCCGATGCTGTCCAGCAGCAGCACATCGGCCCCCTGCTCCTGTAATGACAGCGCCGCATCTATCAGGGTTTCATCATCAGGCTGCCACGGGCTGGCGACGGCGAAACAGGGCTGCTTGCTGAGGTTTTTCCATTTCCCCGCCTGTTCTTTGATTTGCTCAAATACCGGTACCACAATCCCCACCTGATGTCCGGCGACAATGGCTTCCACCAGCGGTGGAATAATACGATCCGGCTCCAGCAGCACCGCGCTGCTGGTGTAAAGCGAAGCAAACTTGCCTGGGCAGCACAATATAATGGTGTCATACCCCTGATCTTCCAGCGTCAGCAAACACTTTTGCAGCCCGGCTTCGACTTTTGCCGCCGAAAGTGTCAGCGAGGTGCCATCCTGCAAATTAATCGGTAAAGTTTTATCGCCAGGTTCCGGCGCAAACTGCTGATTTATCTCATTTATCGTCAGGCCGTCTAACAGGGCGACACTGGCAATCTGCTGCTCCGGTAAGTATTCGAGTAGCAGAGGAAAAAAATCGCTGCGTGGCATATGGCTGATTGTCAGCGTAACCAGTGTCTGTTTCATAAAAAGCTGTCCGGGTGAAAAATGCTTCTGACTGCTTTATCGCGCCAGATTTTTTTGTGTAATCCGCCATGATAAAACCGGTAAGACTGACGTCCAACCTCTTTTGCCTGACCTTGTAATAATTAATGCGGCAAAACCCTTAATCTCGCCTTTCAGTTAGATCATAGTCCATCTGAGTGAGACTCCAATCTCAATCAGGTTGTCAAATAAAAGCAGTGTAAACCGGCGGGTAAAGGCAGTGGCAGCCATGAAGCTGCGTCGGGATAATGTGGGGGGAAATGCGGGGTAAAGTCTCGGCATCCTTGCCGCTGGAACTACTCTTTTTCCTGGTCTTCGTAGCGTTCTCTGGCGTCCAGCGCTTCCTGTTCAGTTTCATGTTCGCTGATCAAGGTATTGGCATGAGGGTGATCGGCGCGCAGCTGATACCAGGTGACGGTTTTACCGGGCGCACCTTTCTCTACCGCTTCAATTCGCGCTTCACGTGGATATGGAGGTCTTGTCGCCATAAAGTCTTCCCTCTTGTTGTCGATGAATACTGTCCGCTAAGCCATGGGAATGATTCCCGTCGCGGACATTTTACTGCCCGAAGCATAAGTATAGACAATCTCAGGGATTTTTCAGGCGAGGGTTAAAAGCAGGCGGCGAGGACGTCGCCTGCGGGAAACCGCTTAACTGGCGCGTGCCAGCGATAAGGTTTGCAGCAGTTGGCGGACAACTTGCTCCGGGGTTTGCATCGCATTGATAACATGGTGTGCGGCCTGATGATAGAGCCGGTCGCGCTGTGACAGCACTTCCACCATTTCGTCAGCAATCGGGCGACCGGTTAAGGTTGGACGCTGCTCCTGTTCAGGGTACGCTTCCAGTCGGGCAGCCAGCACCTTCGCCTCGGCATTGAGGTAGATCACCGTGCCATGCTCACGCATAAAGTCGCAATTCCCTTCTGCCAGCACCATACCGCCACCGGTGGCAATCACCGTAGAGGACGCGGTCACCGCCATCAGCGATTGCGTTTCACGCTGGCGAAATCCATCCCATCCTTCCGTCGCAACAATATCAGCAACCGTCCGCTGCGTGCTCTGCTGAAGAAAGTGATCGGTATCACTAAACGCGTAACCCAGCGCCTGTGAAAGTGCCATTCCAACGGTAGTTTTTCCGCATCCGCGGGCGCCGATCAAATAGATGGGTAACGACATAAAACGCAAATCCTCAGACGCATCACCGGGACGACGAGAGCCATCAGTGTTGCTTAAAAACAGGTCAAGTTTGCGTCGCATCATACCGACAATTTTTTCCCTGAGCCAGATGTAACCACAGATTTACAGCTGTCAGCGCATGAGGTTTTATTAACTTATTGATTTTTCCCTGAAATCTGATGCACGTTTTGTGCATGAGATTCTGTCATCCGTCGGGGAGCCGTTTTAGCTCCCTGACCGCATGCGGGGTGCTGACTTTTACGCCGCCCTGAAGATTATTGGGTCAGCCTTTCAGCAGCCATTTATCCAGTTCATTGGCAAACTGCTGCCGATCTTTCTGGCTTAAGGCGCTCGGTCCGCCTGTCTGAATCCCGCTGGAGCGCATGGTATCCATAAAATCACGCATCGTCAGACGTTCACGTATGGTGGCGTTACTGTAGCGCTCGCCGCGCGGATTCAGCGCCACCGCCCCTTTCTCCATCACTTCCGCCGCCAGGGGAATATCGGCGGTTATCACCAGATCGCCCTTCTCCGAACGCCGGACAATTTCATTGTCCGCCACATCAAAACCGGCGGGCACGCGTAACGTTTTTAAAAAACGTGATGGCGGCACCGTCAGCGGCTGATTAGCCACAAAGGTAATCTCAATCTGCGCACGCTCGGCAGCGCGGTACAGTACTTCTTTAATCACTTTTGGACACGCATCGGCATCCACCCAGATTGGCATAACATTTCCTGTCAGGATTGGGGAACGATAGAGATCTTGCCGTTCTTTTCCAGAATGGCAAATTTTATCTGATCCAGGCGCTCCAGTCCCTGCGTACTGCGTGCCGATAACAGAATATCTTCTTCACTGATTCCGGCTTTGCGCGCGCGCATCGGCAGCAGCTTACCGTTCTCCACCAGAATCAACGATCCGCCATCAATCAATAATTCCAGCCGTGGAAAGTGCGCCTTCAGCATGCCAAACAGAATATCAATCACAATCAGGGTGATAATGGTCAGCGAAGCCCCCGTCACCGAAAAATCATCCCCCAGTAGCGCCTGCTGCGTGGCCTCACTGATAATCAGCAGCAGAATCAGGTCAAACGAGGTCATTTCCAGCAGCGTTCGCCGACCCGCAATTTTCAATACCACCATCAGCACCAGATACATACTGGCCGCACGCAGTACCGTTTCCATATGCGCTCCTAAGGATAAACCCACTGGGTAAAATGCACGTCACTGCTGTTATTCAGGGTGACGGTGACCGGATAACGGCCGTATGTTTTCGGCTGGACAGCCAGCCATACCGTGGCTGCTGCCTGCTGCCGATTAACGGCATAAGTCAGGATGAGCTGATTATTCTCGCTGCGGGCGCTCAGCGGCTGCGGTTGTAAACTCTGAATCTGAAAATTATCCATCTCTTCACCGCTGATGCTCAGGGTGAAGTGCGGGCCGCGCAGCTTGTCCATTCGCAGCGTCAGATTCATATTGCTGTCGCGTAAGCCAAAACGCTCATACTCGACGCGCAAATTGCCGTCGGCAGAAGTCATCTGACGTTCGCTGAGAAAACCCTTCGAAAACAGCCCGCACGTGCCCAAGATCACCAGGCTAAACAACACCACATAACCGACATACTGAAAACGCCACTCAATACGCTGCCAGCGCATATTCTCCTGCACCGGATAGCTTCGGCTCTCATTTTCGGATTTTTGCATGATGATTATCTTGCGCGGTCAGAGTTGCTTTAAGCGTAGCTGAAGCTGGATTAAGGTGGAGAATGTCGTAAGCTAGTTGACGGTGTAAACATAATGTACTGAGGAACAGATGTTGGATAAAAAGATAGGTTTTATCGGCTGCGGCAACATGTCTAAAGCCATTATTGGCGGTCTGGTGGCCGGTGGACAGATTCAACCGGAGAACATCTGGGTCTTCGATCGCAAAGCCGAAACCAATCAGGCGATGCAGCAGCAGTACGGCATCACCCCCGCCGGGAGCGCGGAAGAGGTGGCAAAACAGGCCGACATTTTATTTGGTGCCGTAAAACCCAATGTAATTCTGAAAGTGCTGAAGGATTTGGCAGGTAATCTGAATAAAGAGACGCTGGTGGTATCAATTGCCGCCGGTGTGACGCTGGATGCGCTGGCGACGGCGCTGGGTCACGACCGCAAAATTGTACGCGTGATGCCAAACACACCGGCACTGGTTAATGAAGGAATGACGTCGGTAACGCCAAATGCGCTGGTCTCTCAGCAAGAGACAGATGAAGTGGTGGAGATTTTCAACAGTTTTGGTAAGGCGGCGGTGGTTCCTGAATATCTGATCCACTCGGTAGTTGGCGTCAGCGGTTCAGCACCGGCCTATGTGTTTATGTTTATCGAAGCGATGGCCGACGCCGCCGTGCTCGGTGGTATGCCGCGCGCGCAGGCTTATCAGTTTGCTGCTCAGGCGGTAAAGGGCTCAGCTCAGATGGTGCTGGAAACCGGCAAGCATCCCGGTGAACTGAAAGATATGGTTTGCTCACCTGGCGGCACCACCATCGAAGCAGTAAAAGTGCTGGAAGAGAAAGGTTTTCGTGCGGCAGTGATGGAAGCGATGCGCCAGTGTATGGCGAAATCCGAAGCATTGAGTCAGAAATCCTGAGTTGCCGGGTCGGGCAAGCCCGACCCGTAAATGTTACTGCCGCTGTTTCGCCAGCGAAATGGCCTGTTGTAACGTCATCGGTTGCTGCATGCGCATCACCAGCTCGGCGGTCAGCGTGTACATACCACAAGACACCACCGCCGCCAGTTTCCCCTGTTGACCATAGAAACCGATAAACTCCTGATCCTCTAACGATCCGATCAACTCGATCTGATCCCATTCACTGGCATGCCCCAGATACTCATAACGGGTGCCGAAATGTGCCGTCCAGAAGAAGGGTACCCGATCAAAAGTCTGTGCTGCACCCAGCATATTTTGCGCCGCAACCCGCCCTTGCTGCTGTGCCACCCGATAATGCTCAATACGCTGACGCCCCTTCCCGGCCGGATAACTGGCAATATCACCCACCGCCCAGATAGTATTACTCAGCTGTAACTGTTGATTGGTGGGCAGACTGCCATCATCCAGCAATTCGATATCGTGGATAAACCCGGTGGCGGGCGCGACGCCAGTAGCCAACAGCACCACATCCGCAGGCACCACTTCACCGCTTTTCAGTTCCACCCCGGAAACCTGACGCTCGCCCTGTAATGAAGCCACTTCACCTTCAATAAAACGCACACCCTGCTTTTGATGCAACTGAAGGAAATGGCTGGCGATCTGCGAACCAAACTGCTTGTTAAACGGCAGCGCATCACGGGCGATCACCTGCACCTCGATATCACGCGCCCGCAGCGCCGATGCCAGCTCCATGCCAATAAAACTGTTGCCGATAATCACCAGCTTTTGTTTGTCATCCACTTCTTTTAGCAAGCTGTCGGCCTGGTCGATACTGCGCAACAGATGCACGCCTGACAGTGCCTTTCCGGGAATATCTGGCCGTTGCGGTATACCGCCAGTGGCAATCAGCAGTTTATCGAAATGCAGTGTTGCACCATCGGCAAAGTGCAGGCATTGCGCGCGACTGTCGAGCCGCTCAACATCGCCATAGTAGCGTTCGACCTGCTGCAAAAATTCGTCATCGACTGGCGCTGGTACTTCACTGATTTTCATCTTACCGGCTGGCACAAACTTGCTGAGCGCGGTGCGATCGTAGGGCGCTTCGCGCTCACGTTCGACCAGAATCAGCTTGCCACTAAAGCCTTCATCACGTAGCGTCCAGGCTGCGGCACTGCCTGCCGCCCCGCTACCGAGAATGACAAAAATCGCAGAGTCATTGCCCTCTGGAAGAGGTTGCCGTTCCGGTAATGGCGCCGGATTAACCTGCACCATGCCATTTTCAATACGCAGCGGATACTGCTGCAGATGACTCAACGCCAGCGGTTCAGACAACGTGCCATCATCAAGATTAAACACTGCCTTGTGCCACGGACAAATCAGCTTACCGTCGCAAATTGCCCCTTGTTCCAGCGGTGCACCGGCGTGCGGGCATGTCGCCTGATACGCCCGCACTGATTCACCGCGACGAATCAACACCACATCGGTTTCACCCACCGGTGCTTTCACCGGTTTCATCTCAGGAAGGTCTTGCAGTACCAATACATTCTGATAACTCACGACATGGCTCCTTGGCTTTTTTTATTGGCTACAGGCAACGGCAATACCTGCCAGTCACTTATCCACACAATTAATATGAATATTATTAAGCCTGGCAGGCTAAGCGAGGATGACAATGCGCAAAGGAAAATCTCGGTCTAACTAATTGTTCAGAATGGATTTAAAAGTTTAAAGCAATATTAACTGGCGAAACTGACTACGATTTGGCTACTTCTGTGCGGCTGCGCCCGGCATTTTTCGCCCGATACAGTGCCACATCCGCCGCCTTTAACCAGTCACGGTAGTTGTTCATTTTCGGAGAGAATTCGGCAACGCCGACGCTGATATGGATGGTGATTGTCGGTGCCTGCCCCTTTCCAGGCAGATGCAGATTATCCCGAACCCGACTAATGGCCTGAATCGCTTTGTCAGAAGAGGTGCCGGGCATAATCACGGCAAACTCATCGCCGCCAAAGCGCCCGATAATATCGCTGGTGCGCAGCCTGAGGCGTAACTCTTCCGTTACCCGCAGTAGTGCTTGATCACCAAGGTCGTGTCCCCAGGTATCATTAATGGTTTTAAAATGATCGAGATCAATCAGCAACAGCGTGGCAATATGTTGATAACGCTGACAGTTATCATATTCATTATGCAGTAAATGTTCCCAGTGACGGCGATTATAAACGCCGGTCATACCATCGTGGGTGCTGATCTCTATCAGCTTATGTTTGTGCTGCGCCAGTTTTATCGCCGTCCGATAAATCACCTGACCGAGAAAAATGGGATAAAAAAACAACATCGGCAGGCAGAAATAAACCTGCTGCGGCGAAGTGGCAAAATTAATCGTGGGTTGCAGCAGCAGCACTGTCAGCGCGATTGCCGCAAGTTGCAGCATTAAACCGCGAAAGAAAAATTTCGTGCCATTGGCTGCAATATTATTCATGCCCATCATGGCGGCAAGTAAGGTTGAGGGCAGTGCATTCAGCCCCATTAACGCAATCCAGACACCGCCAAATACGGCGTCCAGCAGCAAATTTCGCTGCTCACTGCGCATCGGGTCTTTGGTATTAATGGCTGACCAGTAAGCCAGGTGTGGCCAGATAAAACCGTTGATAAACAACAGGCCGATCAGCCAGTTGGAAGGGGTATCCGCCAGCGACCAGACAACAAAAATAAAACTGAAACCCATCCCGACGATGCGGGGTAAATAGACACGCCGTGCAAAACGCAGTCCCGAACGTCGCGCGTCAACTTTTAATAAAGTTGCAACGGGTAAGGTCATCGCCACCTCGTCAATCAGACCGGCAGTCCAGGATGATATTCTCAGGCTCCCGTACCCTGTGAAACCGATAAAAGCGTGGACCTTCAGGCCCACGTTTTTATTTTAGCTTTTCTTCAGGCAACCGCTCATAAAGATTTTTCGCTCATCGCCCTTCAAAGCCTTTTCGCCAGCCTGTGCATTACAGCTTTTCATCCTGATTTGCTGCGGCGTCATCCCGCTTATCTTACTGTCTTTACTCAGGCATTCGCTCATAAAAGATTTACGGGCATCACCCTTTAACGCCTGACTGCTGGCATGCTGATTACACAACGTCATTTTTTGCTGCTGCGGCGTTTTCTCTGCTGCACCCACATAACCTGACGCCATAAGGCAGGCCATGGTTAACATCATTACCTGAACTTTCATATCCGATCCTTTTTGTTATTTAAATAACTGACGGGTAAAAATGCCTGAAAGCATTAATACACAGTCTGGCAGGAGTCTGGAATTCAGCGAGTTAACATTAAGGTAAATTTATCACTGGCTGACAATCAGGCAACAACGATCGGGAATTTTGCTGGAGGGTAAACGTTTACACCGAATTTTATCAGGTTTAATAGCGAGGGTGGGTTAACAATCGTTGAATAAATCCCTCTAATAATGCCGCATCTTCAGGATTGCTTTCTGCATCCTGTGCCGCATTATGCATCGCAACTTTGATGCCGGCATTAAGCTCCTGCCGCTGGGACTCCTCCATTTTGCGCAACATTGCCGTCACCACAATTTCCAGCGCTTCAACCTGTGCCGTTAATTCTTTAGATTCTTCTTCTTTTGCAGCGAGCTTTATCAATAATTCAGCAATGAGATTTTTCATGCTAACGTCTCAGGGAGTTAAAGCAGAACGTTAACATTGAGATAAATAAATTGGTAGCAGTTTTTAGTTGGTTTTTCACCACTTAGCCATAGTAATAGTCAATGAAGAGAGAGAAACGTTTCGATTACGATTACGATAATGAGGGAATGAATTATGACGAATAAAACCCTGGCACAACTTCTCGCTTAATGGTTATTTTTGATTGAATGGTCAACATAACAGTATCCCCTTTCCTTAGCAGAAAGGGGAATTTTCTGGCTTAACGTGGGCCACCGCTAAAACCACCGCGCGGGCCGCCGCCATGACCGTGGCCACCGCCACCCCAACCACCGCCGCCACCACCACCGGGAGGCGGGAACAGACACCCGCTCAACGCGCTGACCAGCATAGCAATGGTTACTGCTTTAATAACACGACTCATAAACCGAACCTCAGTGTGACAATTTCGGCTGAGTGTATGCGGCGCGGTCACCTACCACAATGCGGAATAATCTGCATCAGGCGGTTATTAATCTCGGGTAACGACGCTTAACAATTTCCTGTCGGAATACTGCTGCAAGGCTGGGTTGAGCTGCGTGACCGCCACGATTACTCGTAAGCCAGAAACACAAAAACCCGCACAAGGCGGGTTTTTGTTAGCGTTTCGTGACCGAGGGTTCAGGCTAAGCCTTAACATTCCGTCGCGAGAAAGTCGCTTAGATAGCAGTTACGTTAGCAGCTGCTGGGCCTTTCTGGCCATTCTCGATAGAGAACTCAACTTTCTGACCTTCTTCGAGGGTCTTAAAGCCGTTGTTCTGGATCGCAGAGAAGTGTACGAAAACGTCTTTGCTGCCGTCGGTTGGAGAAATAAAACCGAAACCTTTCTCAGCGTTGAACCATTTTACTAAACCAGTCATTTTGTTAGACATTTGTCTATCCTTCATTCAATTACAAGCCACATAGGGCGAAATGGTTTGTCCACAGAATTTATGAGGCACTCAGGAAGGAGTCAGGAAGAAGAGATATCTAAGATAACGCTTGAACTGAAGACTGCTTTACTAAAACTGCTCGCATATTCGGCTCTGCTTTACAAACCGACGATGCATTTACTCATACGAGAGAATTATATGCAAGGTTTATTTTACTGCGGCGGCGTAATCGCAGCTTAAATCCCTGCTCAGGCTGGATTTTCAGCTGTGCAGTGATAATAATGCCGCGGACACCGTCTCTTTTTCAGGCGGCGGAACCGCACTTTTTATAAGGATGTCAGCATGCTGGAACTGTTTCAGGCGATTGGCCTCGGCTTAGTGGTGATTCTGCCGCTGGCCAACCCGTTAACCACAGTCGCTCTGTTTTTAGGCCTTGCCGGTGACATGAATTTTAGCGAGCGCAACAAGCAATCGCGTGATGCGTCGATTTATGTCTTTATCATTATGACCGTGGCTTACTATGCCGGAAACGTGGTGATGAACACCTTTGGTATCTCGATTCCTGGCTTACGTATCGCTGGCGGTCTGATTGTAGCGTTTATCGGTTTTCGCATGCTTTTCCCGCAGAAACCGGCCGGACAGTCGGTAGAAGCCACGCATAAACAGGATGAACTGAGCGAACGCAAAGCAGTCAATATTGCCTTTGTGCCGCTGGCAATGCCCAGCACCGCCGGTCCCGGCACCATCGCGATGATTATCAGCTCCGCTTCAACCATCCGTAACGGCACTGATTTCTCGCCGTGGGTGGTGATGGTGGCACCGGTGCTCACCTTTCTGACAGTCAGTGTGATTTTATGGCTCTGTCTGCGCAGTTCCGGGGCGATTATGCGCGCGGTGGGGAAAGGCGGCATTGAAGCCATTTCGCGTCTGATGGGCTTCCTGCTGGTCTGCATGGGGGTGCAATTTATTATTAATGGCGTATTAGAAGTTATCACCACTTACTCGCACCCTTAATGTGAAAAAATATTTCAGCCGGCGGCTGACATTTATTCAGCCGCCAGCTATGGTTAAAAAATCCCCACCTGTTTAGCTTCTGACAAGTGGCGGGTCAACTGTTCTGGTGGCCCGGATTGCACCCACACGCTTTCTCTGTGACCACATCGGGCAACCGATGGGTGAATGATGCCGCTGTTTCGGAGGTTTATCATGCGAACTGTTTCATCCGGCGCAGGCCGTGAGATTACCGAATACTTTAACAGCCCCGCCTGGCATGCGCCGCGAGAAGCGGAATTACTGGCGGCCATCATGACCGAACTGATGCAGGCCGGTAAGCCCGCGACCAGCAAGACAATTATTGCCAGCGTAATCGGTCGACTGGAATGCGAAGTGGATGAGGCAATGCTGCAGGGCTATCGTAATGTGTTGGCGCAACTGATGAATGAACAAGCGGAATAATCGTTAACCGCGCGTTTACAGCAACTGGCGAAACAACAATCGAATCAGCTGGCGAGTAAATAGTTAATCTCATTTTGCATCATGTCGTCATAATTTGTTATGTTATCACATAACAAATAACTTGATGCGCGACGCTATGCTGACTTCTGTCTCTCAGGCACCCGACACGGTGCTGCAACTGATCAACCTCGATTTAACGCTGTCCCGATACCAAAAACTGCATGGCGTCAGTTTCACCCTGCATCGGGGCGAATGCGCCTGCCTGCTGGGCGAGTCGGGCTGTGGTAAGTCACTGACCGCCAGCGCGATTGTCGGTGCCCTGCCCGCCGGGGCCAGCGTAGCCGGTGGCTTGCAAATTGCCGGACAATCGGTGCTGAACTGCCCGGTGGGTCAGCGTTCTGTCAGCACGCGTGCCGCGATGATTTTTCAGGATTCTGCCAGCGCGCTTAACCCACTGGTCAGCACCGGTAAACAGTTGCAAATGGTGTTGCGCGCGCGACAGTCATTGTCACGCCGTGCCGCGCAACAAGCCGCCGCAGCCTTGCTGGAAGAGATGGGCTTTAGCGACAGCATGAAAGTGATGAACAGCTACCCGGCTGAATTATCCGGTGGTCAGCGCCAGCGCGTCTGTATTGCGCTGGCTATCGCCAGTCAAAGTCCGCTGATTGTCGCCGATGAACCCACCAGCGCGCTTGATGTTGCCACTCAGCAGACCGTAGTGGCCGCCTTTCAGCGCCTGTTGCAGCGGCCGGATGCGCCCGCGCTGCTGTTTATTACCCACGATATTGTGCTGGCCGCTCAGCTTTGCCGTCAGGCACTGGTAATGGAACAGGGCTGCATTGTCGAGAACAGCAGCCTGAAGCAGTTACTGACCCGGCCACAGCATCCGGCCAGCCAACGGCTGGTGACGGCAGCGCGCCATGCCGAGCAGAGCCTTACCCGACATCAACGGCCATTACAGGGGATTGCCTGATGTTGCCTGCCGTTTTTCTTGAAACCCGCCAGCTTAGCTATCAGCCTGCCGGCCAACTGCATCCGATTGTTTCACGTATCTCGCTGCAACTGCATGCTGGCGAGCGCGTGGCGTTGATCGGGACGTCCGGCTGTGGCAAATCCACCCTGCTGAAACTGATACTGGCATTACAACCCGCCAGCGAAGGCGAAGTGTGGTGTCAGGGAGAGTTGATTCGCCCCGCTTCGGTGCGCGCGTTACGCGGCTATCGCCAGCAGGTGCAGTACATCGCGCAGGATCCGGCGAATACGCTCGATCCGCGCCGCAGCGTGGCGGATACGCTGGCCGAACCGCTGCGCCAGTTAACCGGCAGCAAACCCAACAACCTTCAGCTGGAGCAGGCGCTGGAACACGTGCGGCTCGACCGCCGCTTGCTGAGTCAGCGCTGCGCCAGTCTGTCTGGCGGTCAGGCACAACGTGTTGCGATTGCCCGTGCCATTGCGCTGCAACCGCGCTTTCTGCTGGCTGACGAACCGGTCAGCGGACTCGACCTGCCATTACGTCAGCAGATCAGCCAGCTGCTGGCGGATCTTGCCGATCGGCACGATATGGGCTTGCTGGTGGTCTCCCACGATCTGTCGTCGGTCGCTGCGCTTTGTCAGCGCGTACTGGTGATGCACAACGGCGAGATCGTTGAGGACGCCCCGACGCAACAATTGTTGCGCCATCCACAGCATCCGGCATCACAGCAGCTGCTGAATGCCATTCCCCGTTTACCTCCTCTGGTTAATCAACAATAAAAAAGGATATCTGGTTAATGAAAGCTCGCGTCTTGTTGCTTCTGAGCACCAGCTTGCTGCTCAGCGGTTGCTTTAACGAACAGGAAACTCAGCCGGACGAGTCACGCATTCGTCTGGCAATGCTACAGCCGCCGCGCTCCGGCCTGACGCCGCTCAGCGATGACGCTTTCAAACTGTCGCGCTGGCAGACGGCGGAAACGCTGGTCACGCTCGATGCGCTGGGCGAAGCCAGACCGGCTCTTGCCATCCGCTGGCAGCAGCTCGATGAGCGGCGCTGGCGTTTTGAATTACGTGACAACGTCTATTTTCACGATGGCAGCGTAATGACCGCGGAAAACGTGGTGCGATCGCTGCAAGCGGCCACCCACGCGGCACCGAAGCCACGCATTCTGGATGGTGTGACGCTGGATATTGCCGCCGACGGCGATCGCGCGGTGGTGATCACCAGCGCCGATCCCGATCCGCTGATCCCCCAGCGCCTCTCCAGTCCGCAACTGGCGATCCTGGCTGCCAAAGCCTATGGCGCTAACGGCGTGGTTAATCCGCTCGGCAGCGGCAGCGGGCCATTTGTTTTGAGCCAGGTGAACGGCACCAGCAGCGCGCGCTTAGACCGTTTCGACGGTTACTGGGGCGAGAAGGCACGCGCCAGCGGGATTGATGTCAGTTTTGTGCCGGATGGCGCGGCACGCGCGGCGGCGCTGCGAACCAACAGTGCCGATATCGTGGAAGCCGTACCGGTATCGCAGGCGGCACTGCTGAAGCCAGAACAGATCCATGAAGTGCCGATGCCTCGCACCAATACGCTGTATCTGAATACTCAGCACGGCGTATTTCGCGATGCGGCGCTGCGGGCTGCGGTGCGTGACGCCATTAACCGCCAGCAGCTGGTGGATAACGTCTATGAAAAACGCGCGGATATCGCGAAAGGCTTATTGGGGCCAGCACTGCCGTGGGCAGCAGAACTGCGTCAGCCGGTTGCGCATCCGCTCACCGCCGAGAAACCCAATGGTCAGGTGATTAGCCTCGCGACTTTCAGCGACCGCGCAGAACTGCCGGAAGTGGCGGTGTATCTGGCACAACAGTTAACCGCCGCCGGTTTCCAGGTCAAACAGGTGGTGCGCGAATATGCGCATATTGAGTCCGATGCGCTGGCAGGCAAATTCGACGCCTTTATTCTGTCACGCGCCACGGTGCTCGATTCGGGTGACCCGGTAGCCTATATGTACAGCGACTTTGCCTGCAAAGGCTCGTTTAATATTGCCCAACTGTGCCAGCCAGCCATCGACAAGGCACTGCAACAGGCCGCAGCGATCCCCGCTGGCGAAGCACGACGCAAGGCGATAATGGCCGCTGAAAACCTGATTCTTGCCAGCAATGCGGCGATTCCGATGCTGCATGAGCGCGTGATCCAGGGAGAAAGCCCGGCAATACGCGATGCCGAACGCGATCCGCGCGAACGCCGTCTGATTTCTGGCCAGACCCGACTGGAGCGATAATGCGTTCTCTTTCTGCTCTGCTGCCGCTGGTTTCGCGCCTGACGACCCTGAGTGCCATGGTGATGCTGGTCGGCATTCTGCCGTGGCTGGCGGGAGGCGACCCGGCTCTGGCGCTGCTGCGCGCCCGTTCCGGCGATCAGGAAGCAACGCCGGAAACGCTGGAAGCCATTCGCCACTCGCTGGGTCTGCATCAGGGGCCGGATGCACTACTCTGGCACTGGTTGCAGAATTTGCTACAGGGTGACGCGGGCAACTCATGGATTTCCGGCACGCCGGTGCTGCCGGGTATGCTGCAGGCCACGGCGGTATCGCTGACGTTAATGGCCTGTGCGCTACTGGTGGCATTGCTGCTGCTGACGCTGATTTGCCTGCCGGTAATGCGTGCCGGGCTGGCTGGCGTGGCACGCCGTCCGTCCGGAGCCGTCGCGGCGGCACTGACCGCACTGCCAGAATTTTTACTGGCGGCACTGTTATTGCTGGTGGGTGCCGTCTGGCTCGGCTGGTTTCCTCCCTTTGGCTGGACGGGCTGGCACTCAGCGGTATTACCGGCGCTGGCGCTGGGTATTCCGGCGGGCGGCCTGCTGGGGCGGCTGTTTTCTGATGCGCTGAGCGCCAGCTTTCAGGAAAAATGGGTGCTGAGCTGGCAAGCCGCTGGCATTCCGGCGCATCGCCTGGCGCTGGCGGCGATAACGCGCACGCTGCCCGCCATGCTGCCGCAGCTGGCAATGGTATTGATCGGCCTGACCGGCGGAGCGATTGCAGTAGAAAAAGTGTTTGCCATTCCTGGCCTGGGACGCGCCACCCTTGGCGCGGCCGCGGCAAATGACTTGCCCGCGCTGCAAACCGGCATGCTGATTCTGTTGCTGCTGGGCTGTGCCGCCGGTCTGACAGCAAACCTGCTACAGCGCATATTATTAGGCCCGGCGCTGAAATATGGGGCGTTGCCCGCCGCGCCGCAAACACCTTCGACCAAATCCTTCGCCTGCTGGGTACCAATCTGCTGCTTGTTATTGCTGCTGGTACTGATTGCCGCCGGACTGCCGCGCGACGCCTTCAGTTCAGACTGGCAGCGGCTGCAACCGCCCTCCTGGTCGCTGCCGTTTGGCGCTGATGCCATGGGGCGCGATATTCTGGCGCGTGTGGCACAAGGCGCTCTCCACACCTGCCTGCTGGCGCTGCTGGTTACGCTCTGCTGCTTACTGATGGGTATTGTGGTGGGTCTGTTCCCGCGCGCGCTGGTCGGGCCGATTGACGTTGCCAATGCCACACCACCGGTGATTGCCGGGATGGTGATTGCCGCTATCAATGGCCCGACTGCCGCCGGTGCGGTGATCGCGGTGATTATCGTTAGCTGGGCACCGCTGGCCGCGCACACCGCCGCGCTGGTGGCAGAAATTAACGCTCAGCCGCATGTACGGATGTTACCGGTGCTGGGCGTCGGCCCGCTGCGCCGGGCATGGCGATATATACTGCCGCCGATGATTGCGCCGCTGTTGCGTCACGCGATGCTAAGGCTGCCAGGTAACGCTTTAGCGCTGGCGGGACTCGGCTTTCTCGGCCTCGGGCCGCAGCCACCGGCAGCCGATTGGGGAATTGTACTGGCGGAAGGGATGCCCTATATCGAGCGCGCGCCCTGGGCGGTGATTGCTCCGGCGGTAGCACTGATGATGCTGTCAATTCTGGCGGTAACCAGCACCAGTCTGTCACGCAAAACCCGCGACCAGTAAATGAGCGGCGAAAACGCCGCCCCTGCATCTGAATTGCACAGGGGTGGCGTTTTTACCATCCGTATCAATGTATTTTTACGGCAGCAGATCGTCGGCTTCCGTCACCGAGGCACGACTGGTGGCACGCTGGTAAAGACAAAGTTCGCGACCACGCTTATTTTTCATATGTTTTTGCGGATAAGTGCCCTGCAACACCAGCGCGGAATACCCCACGCGATCGCTGAACAGCATAACCCTGGTTACCGGTCTGGCATTTTTTAACCCACTGGCTTTGACGCAGGCCTGTTTCATCCGTTGGTCGGCGGAATGCCAGGATTCAGTGGATGCTGCCAGAACCGGCGCCGATGTGCCCAATGCCGCCAATAACACTAACCATTTAGAGCAATGCATAACAACTCCTCCCGTTTTATCTGTTATAGCGTAGCCGATTGCCAGGGTGATAAAACAGCAGACAATCGGTGTTGTTAACGGGAATATTCCAGCATTTTTTGCAGCGGATAAGCTCAGGCGTCGACAAAAAAAACCCGCACAAGGCGGGAAGAATTGAAAGGCGAGCATTGCATATTTTGAGAGTGACGAGGTGATCACCGTTATGTGACAGCACCAGGTTAACGCGTCACTGTTGCAGCAATATGACGATGATAAAACGGTCACGCTGCCCACGCTCGGTAAACGCATAAATAACTATTTCGCCCCTTTTCACAGAGTTAGCCGCAGTAGACGCTGGTGATTTTACCGCGCCTGTCGGCCATAAAGTTCAGGCGATTCAGATTGAAATCCATGGTGACCGCAGAATTATACGGAATAGCGCGAACAGGCACGGTGAATTGCGCTCTGTTAATTGAAGAAAGGGGTTTCCCCACATAGTTCTGATACTGCGAAGCACCGCAGCGGTTATTATCAGGATCGACCGGCTTCACGCCGTTATCATGCTTAGGTGTAGTATTACAGGCAGTCAGTACAAACATAGCTGCCAGCATCAGGGATTTAGCATAAAACTTCACGTGTTCACTCCTCTTCGACGTGTTTTTACCTCAGTTCGCCACCAAGACTAGCAGATCGCGTTGCCGAATGAGACCAATTTTTGACCTTTCGTGCCTTGCACGGTTCATCCGTTAAAAGCGGCACTAATCGCTCAATTTTAAAGCGCCCAGGCGTTATAATTACCTAAGATTAATCTGAGGAGGTAATGATGGAACTGGCTATTTTTATCTGCTTCGCCGCGTTGATGACGTTTATTGCCATCCAGGTACGTTAAGCCGTCAGTCGATTCGGGCCGGGCACCGACCTGGCCCATCAGTCAGCCCTCTCTTCTCTCTCTCCTGCCCCTTACTCGACAGCGTTTTAACTGATTGATAGTATTACGCACCCCATCGTTTCCGAGCACAATATGAACACCAACACTGGGCGGGTTACGCTAACGCTGTTCTACGGCGGCATGTTTGTGGTCTGGTATCTGATTACCCTGGTGATCACCCTGCTTCCCAATTTCAGTCAACTGCGCAGCAGCGGACTACTGGTGCCGGTGATTTGCCTGTTCGAAACCGCCGTGCTCTGGCCGCTGTATCATTTTTACTGCACCCGTCGCCATGATATTCCGTTTGGCCAACTTCGCCGCAATCTTACCCTGTGCTTTATCGCGGCGCTGATTCTGTTGATGCTGGTGCAAAGCTGGGTATTGCAGCCTGAAGCCTGGCTGGAGCAGCAGTCGCAACAAAGCCGACCGATGGTGCTGATTTTGCTGTTTTCCGCAGTGATTCTGGCACCGATATTTGAAGAGATTTTGTTTCGCGGCTTCTTATTGCAGGGAATGTTACTCTGGCTGCCGAAAAGCCCGCTGGCCTGTATGATCCTCACCTCTATCCTGTTTGCGCTGCTGCACACGCAGTATGTCCATCTGCAAACCATGATAATGCTTATGCTGTTCTCGCTACTGTTGTGCTATGCGCGGCTGAAGTCCGGCAGCCTGATCCTGCCGATATTTCTGCATATGCTGAATAATCTGGTGGCGCTACTGCCGGCACTGTACGCCACCGTGCTGGCGGGAAATAGTTAACTAACGCTATTTTTCACTGCCGATTGTTGCTGAAAACTAAACACTTATCGCCCGGGTGTACAGCCAGATGGCCTTATCGCCATAAGCGGCCACTTCGGTAAACTGAAAGCCGAGTTTTTCCGCCAGCAATTGTGAGCGACGATTATCCGGGTCGGTAATGCAGAAGATCCTCGGCGGCAGATGTTGCTCTGCCCAGGCCAACATCGCCCGCCCCGCTTCAGTCGCATAGCCTTTGCCCTGGGCTTGCGGCAGCAGTGTCCAGCCGGTTTCCACCCAGTCAGCATAGTGTTCCGGCAAATCGCGTCGATTAAACGCCAGGCCAATGCTGCCAACAAACTGTCCGGTCGCCTGCTCTTCCACTGCCCAATAGCCATAACCCAGCACCTGCCAGTGCCCGATATGGCGTAACAGCTTGCTCCACACCTGCTCACGACTCAGTCGCTTATCCTCACTGACCTGCTCGCCTGCCCATAATTGCTGACAGGCGGAAAAGTCATCGCCAGTAAAAGCACGTAACACCAGATGGGGTGTATTAAGTCGGGGCGTAACGCCAGATGACATAAATAATCCCTTTGTTTTGTCGGTAGAAAATTTACTAATAACACCTATGCTGATAGCAACAACATACGGTTATACACCCGGCGGGAGCAATAAATGATTAACATTTATAACCGTATTGATTTACTTAGAACTAAAACACATATCGATAGCCAATAATCTACTATTTGATAACCCTCCAGGTAATTTACACTCGCGACAAATTTTAAGGTAAGGAAACGTCATGAAAAGTATCGTTCCGTCAGTGATCGCCGTGGCGCTGGCCGCCTCATTTGCCGCTCAGGCGGCGACCCCGCCAGATACGCTGGTGATTGCCCAATCGATTGATGACGCCAGCAGCTTTGACCCGGCGCAGGGCTTTGAACTGACCTCAATGCAGGCGTTTACTAATATTTATCAGCGCCTGGTGCAGTCAGACCCACAGAATCCGGTCGATCTGAAACCGACGCTGGCGACCTCATGGCAGGCCGGTAGCGATAACCGCAGCCTGACCTTTGCACTGCGCGATGGCGCTAAATTTTCCACCGGCAATCCGGTGCGTCCGGAAGATGTGATCTTCTCGCTGTCGCGCGTGGTGAAACTGAATCTCGACCCTTCATTTATCCTGACCCAGCTCGGCTGGAGCAAAGATAATGTTGATGCTCAGCTGAAGAAGATTGATGACCAGCATGTGCAGGTCAGCTGGACGGCAGATGTCAGCCCGACTTTCGTGCTGAGCCTGCTCTCCGCGCCGGTTGCCTCAGTGGTTGATGAAAAAACCGTGATGGCCAATCAGCAGAAAAACGATCTGGGTAACCAGTGGCTGGGCAACCATTCCGCAGGCAGCGGCCCGTACCAGATTCGCAAATATATCCCGCATGAAGTGGTGCTGTTGACGGCGAATCCAGCATCTCCGGCGGGCGCACCCAAGCTGAAAAATATCCTGATTAAAAACGTTCCGGAACCCGCGACGCGTCGTCTGCTGCTGGAACAGGGTGATGTGGATATTGCACGTAATCTGGGTGCCGATCAGATCGCCGCGTTAAAAGGCAAAGCGGGCGTTAAGCCGCTGGCAATCCCGTTTGCCTCGCTCTATTACATGCAGTTCAATATTGATGCCTCTCCGGCACTGAAAAACCCGGCGCTGTGGGAAGCGTCTCGCTACCTGTTCGACTATAAAGGCATTGCCGACGAACTGCTGAAAGGCCAGTTCAAAGTGCATCAGTCATTCCTGCCAGAAGGCTACCTCGGCGCACTGAACGACAACCCGTACAGCTACGATCCAGAAAAAGCCAAAGCGATTCTGCAAAAGGCCGGTCTGACCAACGTCCACTTTACGCTCTCCGTCAGTAACCAGCCGCCGTATCTGGATATTGCCCAGGCATTGCAGGCCAGCTTTGCCAAAGGCGGCGTGAAGATTGAGCTGATTCCGGGCCTGAGCACCGAAGTCTCTACCAGCGTCAAAGCGCATAAATATGAAGCCACGCTGAACGCCTGGGGCGCGGACTATTTCGATCCGAACACCAATGCTTCAGCCTTTGCTTATAACCCGGAAAATGGCAGCACCACGCTGGCATGGCGCTCAAACTGGCAGATTCCTGAGCTGAGCAAGCAGACACTGGCCGCCACTGCCGAAAGCGATCCGGCCAAACGTATTGAGCTGTACCAGAAGATGCAGCGCGAAATACAGAAAAATTCACCGTATGTCATTGGGTTGCAGGCGCGTAACCTGATTGCGCTTCGCGATAATCTTCAGGGTTATGTGCAGGGCATTAACCCGGATATGGTTTACTACAACCAGGTCAGTAAGTAATGGCATTGACTTCAACAGAAGCCGGGTCCGCCCGGCGCTTCTGGCGCGGTAGCGGACGTCTTGCCACCAGCCTGATTTCGTTACTGGTGACGCTGCTCGGTCTGCTGGCGTTTACCTTTATGTTGTCTCATCTGTCGCCGGTCGATCCGGTGTTGCAGATTGCCGGCGATCACGCCAGCGAATCGACCTACGCTCAGGTGCGCCACGATCTGGGGCTCGACCAGCCGGTGCTGATGCAGTTCTGGCATTATATTGAGCACCTGGCGCGCGGCGATATGGGGATCTCCCGTATTACTAATCAGCCGGTTGCCAGCGATCTGCTGCGCACCTTTCCTGCCACCATTGAGCTGGCGACCTGTGCGATGATTTTTGGCGCCTTTTTTGGCATCTCGCTGGCGCTGCTGGCGGCCTGGAAACCGGGCAGTATCATCGATAACCTCGCGCGCATGATCTCGTTACTCGGCTATTCGGTACCGATTTTCTGGCTTGGCTTACTGGGCTTACTGCTGTTCTATGCGGTGTTGCACTGGTCAGCAGGTCCGGGGCGGCTGGATGATATCTATGTCTACACGCTGGAGCCGACCACCGGCTTTGTGCTGATTGACAGCTGGCTTTCTGGCGACCCGGAAATGTTCCGCAATGCGATTGCTCACCTGTGGCTACCGGTGGTGGTACTGGGCATGCTGGCGATGGCGGGCATTACCCGTCTGCTGCGCGCCGCACTGCTGGAAGAGAGCAGCAAAGAGTATGTCACGCTGGCGCGGGCAAAAGGCGCCGGACGCGGACGCATTCTGCTGCTGCATATCTTCCCGAATGTCTCCGGCACGCTGATTACCGTGCTGGCACTCTCCTACGCTTCACTGCTGGAAGGCTCGGTACTGACCGAGACCGTCTTTGCCTGGCCGGGCGTTGGCCGCTATATGACCACCGCGCTGTTCGCCTCCGATGCTCCGGCGATCCTTGGCTCAACACTGCTGATTGGTAGCTGCTTTATTGTACTGAATACGCTGGCCGATGCGCTGACCTGGCTAACCGATCCGAGAACCCGATGACGCAAAATTTAACTGATGCTGAAACTGTGGCACCGCGCCGCCATCGCCGCCGCCGGGTGACCACGCTGGCAATTGGTGGCACGCTGGTTGCCATCCTGCTGCTGGCCGCGCTGTTTGCGCCGCTACTGGCACCCTTTGATCCCAATGCCCAGCAGATGGCTGCACGCCTGATGCCGCCGTCGGCAGCCCACTGGCTGGGTACTGATGGCTTTGGCCGCGATCTGCTGTCGCGCGTGATTTATGGCACCCGTCCGACGCTGTTACTGGTGTCATTGATTCTGGTGCTGACAATTCCGGTCGGGATGCTGGTCGGCATTGCCGCCGGTTATCTCGGTGGCTGGACTGAACGCGTGCTGATGCGCATTACCGATATCTTCCTGTCACTGCCTAACCTGGTGATTGCACTGGCGTTAGTCGCGATGCTTGGCCCTGGCCTGATGAATGGCGCACTGGCACTGGCGCTGACCAGCTGGCCGCCGTTTGCCCGTCAGGCACGGGCGGAAACGCTGGCGCTGCGCCGCAGCGATTATCTGGCCGCTGCGCGGATGCAGGGCATTACCGGCCTGCGCCTGATGTTTGGTCATATTCTGCCGCTGTGTATGCCAAGTGCGGTGGTGCGTGCCGCGCTGAGCCTGGGCGGGATTATTCTGGCGGCGGCTGGCCTCGGCTTCCTCGGCATGGGTGTGCAACCGCCGACCGCCGAATGGGGTTCGATGGTCGCCGAAGGCAGTAAAGTGATTTTCGACCAGTGGTGGGTCGCTGCCGCACCCGGTGGCGCGATTCTGTTCGCCAGCCTGGCTTTTAACCTGACAGGCGACGGCCTGCGTGACCGACTGGATACCCGCAATGCCAACTGATACTTCTCCACTGATTGTCGCCGACCGGCTCAACATTTCACTGGATGATGGCACGACGCTGGTGAATAACCTGTCATTTTCCCTTGGACGCGAGCGCGTGGCACTGGTCGGCGAGTCCGGCTCGGGTAAATCCCTGACCGCCCGTTCGCTGATGGGCCTGCTCTCCCCTTCGCTGCATATTCAGGCGCGCACGCTAACGGTTGCCGGTGAAAATGCGCTGACCCTGAGTGAGCGCCGCTGGAGCCAGCTACGCGGCAATAACCTGGCGATGGTGATGCAGGATCCAAAATATGCGTTGAACCCCACCCGCACCATTGGCTGGCAGGTCGAGGAGCCGCTTAAATTGCATCACTCCTTCAGCCGTGCCGAACGCCGTGAAAAGGTCTGCGACATGTTGGACGCCGTTGGTCTGCCGCAGCCAGCGCAGCTGATAGATCGCTATCCGCATCAGCTCTCCGGCGGGATGGGGCAGCGCGTCATGCTGGCCATCGCACTGATTGCCGATCCGCAATTTCTGATTGCCGATGAACCGACTTCGGCACTCGATCACGCCATGCGCGATCAGGTGCTGGCGCTGATTCGTCGGCTGGTAGAGCAACGTAATATGGGCTTGCTGTTAATCAGCCACGACCTGCAACAGGTGGCCGAACACTGTGACCGGGTAATGGTGATGTATAAGGGAGAAGTGCTGGATACGCTGCCAGCCGCAGAGTTGCCGCGCGCCACTCACCCTTACACCCGCACGCTGTGGTCATGCCGCCCGAGTAAAGCAACCCACGGTCAGCCGCTGCCGGTTCTGGATCGCGCGGCACTGGAGGCACATCGTGAGCATGATTGATCTGCAACAACTCAGCGTGGCGCATCGTCAGGGCTACGATCTGCGCACCGTGGTGCATGATGTGTCACTGTCGATTAACGCCGGTGAGTGTTTTGGTCTGGTCGGCCCTTCCGGCTGCGGTAAGTCATCGCTGCTGTGGGTAATGGCCGGGCTAAATCCGCACTGGAGCGGCAGTATGCAGCTGGCGGGACATCAGGCCGAAGCGGGCAAAGCCTTTACCGGTGATTTACGCCGTGAGGTGCAAATGGTGTTTCAGGACCCATATGCTTCTCTGCATCCGCGTCACCGCCTGCGCCGCACGCTGGCCGAGCCGCTCAAGTTGCTGAAGGTGAAGGATATTGACGACCGCATCAGTCAGGGCTTTCGCCACGTTGGTCTCGACCCGGCGATGGCCGACCGCTTTCCGCATCAGCTCTCGGGCGGGCAGCGCCAGCGCGTGGCCATTGTGCGTGCGCTGCTGTTAGAACCGAAGGTATTACTGCTGGATGAGCCGACCTCGGCGCTGGATATGTCGGTACAGGCCGAGATTCTTAATCTGCTGAACGATCTGAAACGCCAGGATAATCTGACCATGGTACTGGTCAGCCACGATCCTGATGTAATTGATCATATGTGCGATCGCGCTGCCCATATGGCTAATGGGCGTATCGTCAGGTAACCGGTAGAGGTTATCAACGCGGGCGGCAAAACGCCGCCCCTACGGCTGGTGTATATCATCAATACGGGCGGCGAAAACGCCGCCCCTACAGGATTCTTATCGTAGGGGCGGCGTTCTCGCCGCCCGTCTCACCGATTTTCTTCGAGGCATCCCGAAACGCTTGTCACCATCTGTTTCTGAACTCTCCACACCTCGATAATATCGTCGCCGGAGGGACACACCATGAAAACACGCCAATCCCCACGACTGAAACACTATAACTACGCGCAGGCTGGTGCTTATTTCATCACCCTTGTCGCACACCAGCGCAAACCGCTATTGGGTGAGATTCTTGCCGGAGAACTGATTCCCGCTCCACTGGCCGAGCTGGCCTTTCAGCACTGGCACCAACTCCCACGACGACACAGCACCTTATCGCTGGATGAAATGGTAATGATGCCTAATCATCTGCATGGCATCCTCTGGCTCAGTGGCGATAACTCCCATCAACTGATGAAAATCATCAATAATTATAAAGCCGGTGTAACACGCGAATTCAGACCTCCCGCGACCATCTGGCAGCGCGGATTCTATGATCGCGTTATTCGTGATGAAACAGAACTCAATACGATTCGTCATTACATTAAAGATAATCCGCTGCGCTGGCATGGGGACCGGCTGAATTATCGATAACGCCGCCTCAATATCCGGTATCCATCATCAATACGGGCGGCGTTTTCACCGACCGTGCTAACCCGTTGATATTTCTATATCATTATTTCAGAAAACCATAGCATAAAGGCGTATTTCCCACGGCGATATTGCAGCATATAGTCCAGATATCTCCCCTTTCAGGATCGCCAGATGCGTAAACTCTTATCCGTTGCTATTGCCAGTGTCTTAACATTTTCCGCAGCCGCCCACGCCGCGACGCCGGCCGATACCTTAGTGGTGGCGATCCCGCTTGATGGCATTATCAGCTTCGATCCGGCTGAGAGTTTCGAAACCGTCAGTACCAGCAGCCTGATCGATGTTTATCAGGGCTTAGTCGCTTCCGGTCGTGACGATCCCCGTAAACTGGTGCCGGAACTGGCTACCGCCTGGCAGCCCGGTAGCAGTGAGCACAGCCTGGTGTTTACCCTGAAACCCGGCACAAAATTCGCCAGCGGCAATGCGCTGACCGCCGATGATGTGATTTATTCCTTCACCCGCGCCGTGAAGCTGAACAAGACCCCGTCGTTTATCCTCGGCGAATTAGGCTGGACCGCAGACAACATTGATGCCCAGTTTACCCGCATCAGCGATGATAAGCTGGAGCTGCGCTGGGTATCGCCTATTGGCAGCGACCTGGCTTTACGTCTGCTCTCCGCGCCGGTCGCCTCGGTTATCGACAGCAAAGTGGCGCAGCAGCACGCCAGCAATAATGATTATGGTAATGGCTGGCTGCGCACCCATTCTGCCGGCAGCGCCGCCTTTACCATCAAGAATTATGTGCCGCAACAGGCGCTGGTGCTGGAGCAAAACCCGCAAGCCCAGCCAGCACCGAAACTAAAACGGGTGATCCTGAAAGGCGTCGCCGATGCCGGCTCGCGCCGCTTACTGCTGGAACAGGGTGATGTCGATGTGGCGTACGAACTCGGTGCCGATCAGTTTGATGCGATTAAAAATAAGCCCGGAATCAAGGTCGCGAACTTCCCGTCCAGCCTGATTTATTACCTCGGCTTTAACACCCAGGACAAACAACAACCGGCGCTGGGTAATCCGGCTTTATGGCAGGCCGCACGCTGGCTGGTGGATTACGACAGCTTGTCGAATCAGCTGCTGAAAGGTCAGTTTCAGGTGCATCAGTCGTTTCTGCCACAGGGCTTCGACGGCGCACTGACCGATAAACCGTTTAAGCTGGATGTCGCCAAAGCGAAGCAGATCCTGCAACAAGGCGGCATCAAACCCGGGACGCGTTTTTCCCTGACCATCGTGAATCAGCCGCCGTATACCGATGTGGCGCAGGCGCTCCAGGCCAGCTTTGCCAAAGCCGATATCGATATCCAGATTCAGCCGGTCGCGGAATCCGAGCTGTGGGGCAAAATGCGCGGTCGCAATTTCCAGTCGATCTTTATCTACTGGGGTGCCGACTATGTTGACCCGAATACCAATGCCAGCACCTTTGCTTATAACGTGCCGGACGGGCCGAAAACCCTCGCATGGCGCGTCGGCTGGGAGATCCCGAAACTGAGCGCGCAAACCCGCGCGGCGGCGGCAGAGAGTGATGTGCAAAAACGCCAGGCGCTGTATGGCGAATTGCAGAAAGAGATCCAGCAGAATTCGCCGTATGTGGTGACGTTACAGGGGCAGAAGCTGGTCGGGCTGCGCGATAATGTGCAAGGCGCGAAGCAAGGGATTGGCACCAGTATGCTTTATTACGATCAGGTCAGTAAATAACTGAGGTTAGCCCCGCTAAACGCCATTGTCTTGATGGCGTTTGCGGTATTTCAGCGGCGTGTCCCCAATCATCTTTTTAAAACAGGTAATAAAATAGGAGGTATCGGCAAATCCGGTTTTCTCCGCGATAACGTCTACCGCCAGCTCATCCGCACGCAAATATTCACAGGCCTGCCGCACGCGGCGCGTCAACAAATATTCGTGAATTAATCCGCCGGTTTCCTGTTTAAAAGTGCGCGAAACATAACTGCGCGACAGCGACAGCGAAGCAGCCAGCGCGGCCAGACTGAATTTCTCCCTGTAATGCTCTTCAATCCACTGCATCACCCGCGTCGAAATGCTGTCATCAATCTGTTCACTGTTTTCTGTCCGCTGCGGAAAGAAATTCAGCAGCTGTAACATCAGGCAGGCGCTGTCAGATAAATTAAACTGCTGGCTGTCAAAAATGCGCTGATAAACCGTGAACAGCTGCTCAAGCCCGGTCTGATATTCACTTAAATCATACACCGACGCGACACTCGATTTATGGCAAAGCCGTTGCAGACTGGCGCGCTGATGGGGAAAGTCGCGCAGAAAATTAACTAAGGCCGCGTTATCGAGGTGAATAATGGTACGGCGATAGTTATCACTGTAGCGTTCATCAACCATCACTTTATGCAGCTTAAACGGCGGAAAGATAAATACCCGCCCCGGCCTTAAAGTATATTGCTGATTGTCCACGATGATGATGCCGTAACCCTGCTCAATCACCAGAATTTCCAGGCACTGATGCCAGTGGTGATAGCGAACCGTATTGGCAAAACGTCGGGTAAAGGAGATTGCGCGATCCGTTAATGAAATAAGCTCAATGGTTTCGATTGCCATGCTGTTCCACCAGGTCAACAATTTACTATTTTTGATTCTCTTCAGGTTAACTTAAACCACCGTTTTAAATTTTTATAAACATAATTTTTATTCCCTTCATTTTTTGTGATAGCGCTAACACTGTTACCGCCCCGCTGCCGACTACTCTTGCTCACCACAACATCGCCACTGAGGTTGAGAAATGTCGCATCATCCGAATCCCCTGCGCTCCCGCCAACAGGTTGCCGATTTTCTGCAAACCCTGCTGGCCAATGTTGATCGGCAATTTCACGCCGGTGAAACCGGTATCAGACTCGGGGAAACCTGCGCCCATTACGGCGCAAAAATTGCCGAAATGGAGGCGCTGTCGCGCATGATGTGGGGAATTTTCCCGCTGATGGCCGGGGGTGACACGGTGCCAGGCGCAGAAAAATACTTTCGCGCCATAGCAGACGGCTGTAATCCACAGCATGCGAACTACTGGGGCGACGCGGGGCCGTTCGATCAACGTATTGTGGAGATGGCGGCGTATGGCGTAGGTATGTCACTGTTAAAAAAACAGTTTACCGATCTTTTTCCTGCGGCAGCCTTGCATAATCTGCATCGCTGGCTGGACCAGAGTGGTTATGCCGAGATGCCGGAAAATAACTGGAACTACTTTGCCATTATGGTGCAGTTGGGTTTCAAACAGGCCGGGCTGCCCTGGGATCGCCAGGTGATTGAACAGCGTTTTAACCGCATGGAAGCTTACTATCTCGGTAACGGCTGGTATTCCGACGGCCCCGGCAGGCCAAAAGATTATTATATCTCGATGGCGTTTCACTATTACGGACTGATATACGCCAGCCTGATGGCCGAAGAAGATGCACCGCGCGCCAGCGAGCTTCGCGCCCGCGCCAACCGGTTTGCCCACGACTTTATCACCCTGTTTGCCGCCGATGGCGCCGCCGTGCCCTTTGGTCGCAGCCTGACTTACCGCTTTGCAGAAGCGGCATTCTGGAGCGCAGCCGCCTTTGCCCGCCTGGAAGCGTTTTCACCTGGCGTCTATAAAGGGCTGATTCTGCGCCATCTGCGCTGGTGGAGTCAGCAACCGATTTTCGACCGCGATGGCATTCTCACCATTGGTTACGCCTATTCTAATCTGGTGATGGCCGAGGATTATAACTCGCCCGGCTCGCCTTACTGGGCGCTGAAACTGTTTCTGGTAATGGCACTACCGGAACAGGATGCCTTCTGGCAGGCGGAAGAGCTGCCGCTGCCATCCGTTGCCCCACAGCAGGCGATTATCGAAGCCGATCAGATTGTGGTGCATCATCCGCACTCTGCTCACGTTTATATGCTGACATCCGGTCAGATTGAGCTGAATAACTACGTTAATACCGAAGCGAAATATACCAAATTTGCCTATTCCAGCCACTACGGTTTTACCGTTGAGCGCGGGCGTTATGGGCTGAAACATGCCGCCTGCGATTCAATGCTGCTGCTGAGCGAAGGCGATAACTACTATCGCGGACGCCGCGAGTGTGAGGCGGTCAAAACCACGCAAGACGCAATCTGGTCGCGCTGGCGGCCCTGGCATGATGTACAGGTGGAAAGCTGGCTGATCCCGTGCGGCGTGTGGCATTTGCGTGTCCATCGCCTGACCAGCGCCCGCACGCTGCACAGCGCCGAAGGCGGTTTTGCCGTGCGCTTTACACCTGACACGCAGATTGAGTCAGCGGCCAGCGGCTGTACGTTACGCGCCGACAATGGCATCAGTTCTTTAGTCAATCTTCCCGCCGGTCGCCAACGCGCGGCACAGCATATTGTTACCCCACCCAACAGCAGCCTGATGTTTGCCGAGAGCGCCGCCATTCCGCTTTTAAGCGCCGAACTGGCACCCGGCGAGCACTGGCTAAGCTGCGCGGTGCGGGTACAACCGAATCATGAAAATGATGATAGCCCTCTGCCGGAACTCCGGATTGAGTCTCACCAGCTGCGGATCATCTGCCCGCAGCGGGAAATTATCCTTGCGCTTTCCGGCGAATAATAAACAGCTTTGCGAGGCTGAAGATGAAACTTGTTAATGCAGCAAATAAATCCAGTTATTACAAAATTAGCCTGTTTATCTTTCTCTACTTTTTTACCTGGTCCGCCAGTATCGGTTTACTGGCTATCTGGCTCGGGCAGAAAACCGCATTAAGCGGTGCCACTATCGGCACAGTTTTTGCCGTAAATGGCGTGTTTGCGGTGATGATGAAACCGATATACGGCTATATTATGGATAAAATCGGCATGAGCAAATCACTGCTCTATTTTGTCGTCGGCATGTCGGCACTGATGGCCCCGTTCTTTATTTATGTCTATCAGCCGCTGTTATTAAGCCATACCCCCCTCGGCATTATTGTCGGTGCTATTTATCTGAGTTTCGCCTGGTATGCCGGTGTGGCGGCAACCGAATCCTATGCCGACCGGTTCAGCCGCATGAATCAGCTGGAGTTTGGTCAGATCCGCATGTGGGGATCGCTGGGCTGGGCAACCGCCATGTCATTTTCCGGCGTGCTGTTTAATCTCTCACCGGCTTATAACTTTATTCTCGGCAGCGTCGCCTCACTGATTATGCTGGCGGTATTACTGACGTTGAAAGTTGAACCGCAAACCGTAGCCAGCAAAGCGGTAGTAGCTGACGAAAAAATTGTTTTCAGCGACGTGATAAATTTAATGCGTGACCGAAAATTCTGGGCCTTCTGCTTATATGTCGCGGGAGTCGTCTGGATGATGTTTATTGCTGAACAGCAGTTCTCACGTTATTTCGTCTCCTTCTTCAGCGATGTTCATCAGGGTAACGCCGTATTTGGTTATCTCAGCACCGTTCAGTCCGCGATGGAATTTCTGATGATGATGGGCATTCCATTTCTGGTGAATGCGGTCGGCGCGAAAAATGGCCTGCTGCTGGCAGGCGTGGTGATTGGCGGACGGTTAATTGCCTCCGGCCTGACCAGTGATGCGCTGATTATTTCCATTATTAAGCCGCTGTACGGGGTGGAGATGTCGCTGCTGCTGATCTCGGTATTTAAATATCTCGCTGAGCATTTCGACAAACGGGTAAACGCCACCATGTATCTGCTTGGCTATCAGGCGATGCTCTATGTCGGGTCAATCCTTATCGCCTCGCCGGTGGGTTATCTCTATGAGCGTATCGGCTTTGAACACACCTATCTGATGATGGGCGCTATCGCGCTGCTGTTTACGCTGATCTCCGCCTTCACGCTTTCGGCCTGCGTGCGTAAACGTCAGCCTGGAAAAGAAAATACAGAGGTCAGGCACGCCTGATCGACAGACACTCGGCTCTAAAAGGAATCCTCTATGTCCATCGACGTTGTGAAAGAACCGTTGCGCCCACTGACGGGCAATCCTGTTGACCGCCAGCAATTACAGCGCGAATTACAGGCGGCACGCAGCCAGGTTCTGCGCATGATTGACCGTAATCTGACGCAATTTGGCGATCGCTTTCCGGCCGAAGCCGCGGTAAAGGGATACTATCCGCTGACAGAAAATGTCGAGTGGACCACCAGCTTCTGGACTGGCCAGCTGTGGCTGGCGTGGGAGATGAGTGGTGATGAGAAATTCCGCCAGGCGGCGGAAAAGCAGGTGCGATCTTTTGGCCTGCGCATCGCCGGTCGCCAGGATACCAATACTCACGATCTCGGTTTTCTCTATACGCTGTCGTGCGTCAGTGCCTGGCGTCTGACCGGCGATCGTGACGCACGCGGTTTCTCACTGCTGGCCGCCGAAGCGCTGCTGGAGCGCTTCCATCCGCGGGCGAAGATCATTCAGGCGTGGGGCGACCTCAGCGATCCGCAACAGGCTGGGCGCATGATCATTGACTGCAATATGAACCTGCCACTGCTGTATTGGGCCAGTGAACAGACTGGCGATCTGCGTTTCGCCGAGGCGGCCTGCGCTCATGTTAAACAGGCGGCACGCTATCTGGTGCGGCCGGATGCCTCCAGCTGGCACACCTACTATATGGATACCACCAGTGGCGCAGCGCGTTACGGCAATACTCATCAGGGTTACGCCGACGACTCCTGCTGGTCGCGTGGCCAGGCATGGGGAATTTACGGTTTCCTGCTCAGCTATCTGTATACCGGCGATAACGAAATGATTGAGCTGTCGACGCGGCTGGCTAACTATTTCCTTAATCGCCTGCCGCCAGACGATGTCTGCCACTGGGATCTGGCGCTGCTGGGTACTGATGCCCTGCGCGACAGCTCAGCGGCGGCGATTGCAGCTTGCGGCCTGCTGGAGCTGATCAAACATCTGCCCGCCACTGACGGCGACCGTCAATATTACGAAGAGTACGCATTGCGTATTATCGCTTCGCTGACTAAAAATTATCTGGCGCGCGAAGATGAAGCCTGTAACGGCCTGCTTAAGCATTCGGTCTATCATTTCGCCAGCGATAAAGGCGTTGATGAGTGCTGTAGCTGGGGTGACTATTTTTATCTGGAAGCGCTGGTTCGTGTCAGTCAAAGCTGGAAACCTTACTGGTAACGGAGTCTGTTATGTCTGTCAAAGCAGCAATTTTATTAGCGGAAGGGTTTGAAGAAGCGGAAGCGGTGATCGTTATCGACGTGCTACGCCGTCTGGATATTACGATTGAAACCCTCGCCTGCCAGCCTTCACGCCAGGTCAACAGCTATCATCATATTGTGATGCAGGCCGATGCGTTGTTAAGCGAGCGCGCCGATACGCTGTATGATGCGATTATCCTGCCCGGCGGTCCGGACGGTACGGTTAATTTGGCCGCTAATCCGCAGGTTATTGCGATGATTAAGCAGCATGATCAACAGCAAAAACTGATTTGTCCGCTCTGTTCGGCTGGCGGGAAATCAGTTGTTAAAAGGACGGCGCTACGTCTGCTCCGGCGATCTCTGGCAGCAGTATGATGATGGGGTGTATGTCGACGCAATTATTGTGGAAGACGGTAATCTGTTTAGCGGCCAGGGATTGGGCGTGGCGTTCGACTTTGCCTTCGCGATTGCCAAACGCCTTACCGGTGATACCGAACGCGTCGACTTTCAGGCGCGGCATATTTATCACGCCACGGCAGGATAGATCGGTTGTAGGGGAGCCGTTTTCGGCTCCCGTCCTGAAGGTATGCAGGGTGCCCCCCCGGCACGGGCGGCGAGAACGCCGCCCCTATAGGAAACGGGTGCCAGAAATGCTTAACTGACCGACATCAGGCGGGCCCGCACCGCATTCTGTCAGGAGATCGCCGAATCGGAGTTATGTTTATGCTTATCCGCTTCGAAGTGATCTTTAAACTGCTCGTAGATAGAGATCATATTAGAGGCATCGCCCTGCAATGGGCTGAGTTTACCTGCGCGCACCAGCTCAATAACCAGTTGCAGTGCAGCCTGCTTAGGGCTGCTGGATGGATGTGCTATTTCGTTAGACATACGATTCCCGACAAAGTGTAAAACATTAACTTTAGCAAGTTTAGCCTGGCCCCGTTACCCTTTTCAGTACCGGAGGCTGGCGTCCGCAGCAAAATCAGGCAAATCATCCATCAAGCGCAAAGCTGGCTTCATTCTCGATTTTCAAATCCGGCGAGAACAACTGACTGACCTGAACCAGCGAACGGGCTGGCAAATGATTGCCATAGCGGGCAAACAGTTCCCGGCGGTAGGGAAACACTATTTATTCTGCTGTTTCAGCCATTGCTGCATGCGATCGATTTCCGGCTGCTGAGCATCAATAATTTCCTGCGCCAGTTTGCGCATTGCCGGATCTTTACCGTATTTAAGCTCGGTTTTTGCCATCTCAATCGCCCCCTGATGATGCGCCGTCATGCCCTGGGCAAAAGCAATATCAGGATCATCAGTTTTTATCCCCTGCATCATATCGTCGTGCATCTTCGTCATACCGCTGTGATAACTCTGCCGGGCACCGCTCTGTTGCGCGTGGTCCTGATGCGCCGACTCGGCAGCATATGCGCTGAGCGGTGCCAGTAGTGTGATAAATAGTAAAGGTTTCATTTTATTCATTGGTTTCCCTCATCAGTCAGATATCCTCAGACATTAACAGGGTAGACCTTCCCCTTACGGTAAGGTCAAGTTATGAGGCTAATTGTGGCAGCCCGCCAGAACGACAAAGCCCGCACAAGGCGGGCTTTAAGGGTTAAACATCTTGATTTTCCAGACTACTCTGCAGTATCGACGCTGGCGTCAGGGGTTTACTGCAATGGCTACATACCGCCCCGTGGGGATGATTTTTGCTGCTGTCAACGACGGTGAAGAGAAACGTCGAACAACCGCAGTCGGTGCAACTCAGGCTAATACTGGAGATATCCACCCTCTTTCTGTTTAGTGGAACCCCAAAATAGCACCATTGCTCTGCAAAAACCGTTCGTTTATTTCGACGCTGACAGCATAAAAGTTCTTAAAAACCGAAATTTCCTGCGGCAACATTGCGCCTTAACACCTAAACTCAATGCAACATGGGGTGAAAAGAGCCTGCGGTTATTCTGATTTTTGCCTGGCCTGCTCATAAGAAACACGGTGCAGGATTAAAATCGTGATCGACCATTCATTTATTCAGTTGACGACACGCAGTTATCCGCAATATTTTTGTTATTATAGTCTCAATTATTAGCACACTCATAATGATGAGTCTCCTAAGAGGTTACTCACCGTCCGGTGAGACCTGAAAAGTACTTAAAAGGATGTCTAACATGAAACGCCAAAAGGTGCGGCATATCACAGACCGGCTTGCTCTTCCGGCGTTAGCGCTATTGCTATCACCACTTACTCTGGCAGAGACGGTCACGGTATCACTTTCACAGGAACAGGACGGCGGCGAGATGGGTCGTGCCTGTATTTATGTTCATCAAGGTAAAGCGGAGTTTCGTGTTGTTAAACAGAACGAACAATGCGCACCGCAGATCATTGTCGAAACCGAAAAAACCTGAAATTTACGTTATTAAAACAAGTTAAGTTATAAACAGATGTGCTATCAGTACATTATTCGGTGAATATTTTTTAATTTACCGGTTGTCGGCAGTGCGGTTCACTGCGGCAAGCTACGCAAAGCTAACTCTCTTTTACCTTCCCGGATTATGCCGGTATTCATTACTGGCATAATCTTTCGGCTGCTCAGCCAACACCACCGTCTAATCGATATGTAACCAATTGACTTTAAAGCTTTTATTCAGCCTTCTGCGCAGTTGCCGCTTCGCTCTACTATACTGATGTCGAGTCCAGCAGTTTTCGCCATCAAAGACCGGGGATAAGGAGGAAATATGTTAATTGGATTTGTACTGCTCGTCAGCGCCTGCGGCCATGATGCCTGTGACGCGCTGCCGGTCTCAGAACGCATTTATCCGACGCTGGAAGCTTGTCAGCAGATGGCAGATCGCATTCACCAGCGCCGCCCTAACGCCGTATTACTGTGCGGGGAAGTGCATCGTTAAGCTCCCTCTCCCGCCAGTGATTAGTTCTGCGTTATTTTAGCGTCACGTTTTTCAACGCATCAAAAATCAGCGCTTTATCATTTTCGGTGATATTATGCTGTGAAATCAGCACATTGAAAGTTGAACGGTCATTTTCATTGATGGGATTACCGGCCTTCAGCACCTTCGCCAGCTGCTGTAGTGAATCGGTACTGAGCTGACCAACCTTTTCGCGCACCACCGGCAGCGACAGCGGCGTCCATTTCGCTTCAGGCTTCGACAGCCAGTCAGCGCGATAGCGATACTGAATCGCTTTGGCAGCATCCATCTGCGCCTTAACAAACGGCTTTACCGACGCTGGCTGCAAGCCAAATTTTTCTGCGCTACTGAGAGTCAGGACCGAAACACGGCCTTCCTGTTGTAAATCTTCTATCGGCTGATGATTAGCGGCTTTATAGCCAGCCACATCCTTCATAAAAGAGAGACGCTGGTTGATTTGCGCAAAAAGTTGCGTCTTATCGTCCGCCTGTGCCACTGGCATTATCAGGGTGAGAGAGAGCGCCAGAAATCCATATTTTGTGATCATTTTCATTCTCTTCCTTGGGGAAAACATCGGTAGTTTAGCATAAAAACTAATTAGCATATCTTTACAGTCATTTTTGCCACTGCCAGGCTGTCCGTTGGTAACCTGACACTGCCAGCACTGAAGGCGATAAACTTGAACCTGAAGCGCACAACGGGTCACTGCGGGTTGAAACCCGCTGCGGCACAGGTCAAAATATAGTCTATTTTCTTATTATATCTTCTGCAATAGTTGCCCTGATGAAAACGCTGAAGCCGCGTCGCCCTAATGGTCGATGGATTTATTACATACTCTATGAAGGCATCTTGTGGCCCTGCCCGGTTCGCTGGGAATGGGAACAGGGTTACGGCGGCTGGCTGCCCTTTTACTTCTCTCCCACCTTTGAGTTTGTCGCCGGCGATCCGGCTAAGGCCTACCGGATAAGTAAAAGTGCTGCAAAATCACGTGATATCCCACGAATTAATTAACCACCGTGACGTAAAGTTGCCACGCGCGGCCCCGGCTGAGGGGCGCTGAAACTGGCATCCCGATAAATTTGTGCCAGGTTTTTAATAAGGAGGAGATATTATGAAACGTGATGTCTTAAGTGAAGAGTACTATGACGAAGTCTGTCGGGTGATTGGTGATGCAGTTATCGTTCTGTCAGAAAACGGCCTCGATACGCAGCGCGCAGTGATAGCCGATCTGCTAAAAAAGACCCGCCTGAAACGTACTGACAGTGACAGGGATGAACAGAAAGTGCTGGAGCACGCCATCCGGCTGATTAAAACCTGATCACAAGTATGCCGTAAACCCAGTATTCGGCTGGGTTTTATTGAATAGTTCTTAACTGAGTTCCCCTCCTCTCGCCTTGTTGCGCAATGAATGCCATGATGCAAAATCCTTAGCGTTCAGGTAAGGCATCAATGAAAAAAATCCTTCTCAGTGCCTGTTTAGCAGGCTTCCCGGTGCGTTATAACGGCTCAACAAAAGTAGTGGTTTCCGAACGTCTTGCGCGCTGGCGTCAGCAGAATCGACTGGTGATATTCTGCCCGGAACTGGCTGCCGGATTTCAGACACCACGCCCACCGGCTGAAATTCAGCCGACCCGGACAGGAAACAGCGTCATTACTCAGGGTGCCAGAGTGAGGGAATCAAGTGGGGACGATGTGACCGAACGCTATATTTTAGCGGCATGGTTGACGCTGGAAATGGCTCAGCAGCATGACTGTCAGTTTGCCATATTAACCGAGGGAAGCCCGTCGTGCGGTACCCACTTTATCTACAGTGGTGAGTTTAATAACCGCAAAATAGCCGGCATCGGCGTGACCGCAGAGCTGTTAACCCGTCACGGTATTGAGGTATTCTCCGAACACGACATCCCGCGCTTATGCGCAAGAATTGATGAGTCAGACGCTGTTTAGCAAGACCCGAAGGAAATCATAATGAAAAAACGCTGGATTGTGGTCATCGCCATCGTGCTGATGCTTGGCTGGTGTAATCGCGATACACTTAATCCTTTTGCACCAGATTGCAGTAAAACACCGCACGCCGAAGGTTGTAAGAAAAAATGGTCAGCGCCCGGCCTTGAGCTGTGAGCATAACACTGCGAGCCATCACGCGGCTCGCTCAGATATCCTCGACACCCACCACATTATTTCCGCGCCTTTCCTGTTAAAAGACAATTACACTGAAACAGCATCGGTAATCTGACACCCTTTTTGCTGGTCTGACACAGGTAATCATGATGAATAAAAAACCCGGATTGTGTTGCTTTATTCTGCTGTTTGCTGCGCCGGTATCTGCACAAGATTTGGCGCTGGCACTGGATAATGAATGGCAAATTAACCCTTATCGTGCCAAACGTGTCGACTACACCCCCTTTCCGATGCTGAGCTGGACCGGCAACTATTTTTATATCGACGGTGATGAAGCGGGCATTCTGGCGTGGAAAGATGAAGTTAATGAGCTAAAGATCAAAGGATTATGGTTTGATCGCAGCTATGACCGCAGCGACGGCAAAGGCTGGCAAATGCAGCAGCTAAATAACCGACGCACCACCCTGATGGCCGGTATCAGTTATCAGCGAATAACGCCGTATGGCGCATTATCCGGAGAGCTGTCTGCTGATACGCTGGGGCTGAGTCATGGCGTTATCGCCACCGCCTCGTGGACCGGCTATCTGCAAAGCGGAAAACTGGCGTTTATTCCTGCTGCCGGTATTGACTGGGAGGATGCACGTCAGACCCGCTACTACTATGGTGTTACTGCGGATGAATCACAACGCAGCGGACTCGCCCGCTATCGTCCGTCGGCCAGCCTGACGCCATGGTTACAGCTGGCTCTGGATTACCGTTTCAACACCCGGTGGGAAGGTTTTATCTCCACCCGGGTCAACTTCCTCGACAGCAATGTGCGCAACAGCCCGATGGTTGAGAAGTCGACCAGTTATCTTATGAATCTCGGGGTTAACTATCATTTTTAAATACTGAGCTAAATCACGACATCGGTCTGCGTCAAAGAGCGGCTTACCGTTCTGTCTGACTCACACTATCAACAGCGTGATGTGTTTTGCTTGCCCGTTTATTCCTCCGCGTGAGATTACCTCAGATACCTGAAGATAATTTCCCGTGATCTGAACGACAATAATCCCTCTTCGAAGCCGGATTAGCAGGCTGGCGTTTCTCTGACTCCGGCTGTTTGTTTAGCTTTGGTTTAACTTATTATTATTCAGCTCAATATAATATTCGGTGATTTTCCGAAAATAATAAGGAGTTATCATGTCCGGAAGCATCTTACCTGCCCAATCCGTTATTCATTCACTGCCTAATACCCAGTGGGATGAGCCGGTAAATAATGCCTCTGCGGTAGAAGCTCTTGAGCAAGGAAAAGTGCTGTTCCTGCCGAATCTGGCATTTGATCTTAGCGCCGCAGAGCAATTGCTGCTGAAGCCCGAGTTAGTCGATGCGAAGCGTAAAAATATCAGCTTTAATCCTCAGACCGGGAAAGTAAATGGTGTCGCGGTTGAGGATACAACACCGCAGGTGAAAGCACTGCTGGAACGCCATTATCATCACAGCCAGCAACTGGTTAATGCGTTACTACCCGAGTATCGTGCTGAGCTGCATACGCCCAATAATACTCTGCGGTTACATCCGGTCACGGCGTGGCGTGCATCCAGCTCGTGGCGCAAAGATGACAGCCGTTTGCATGTTGACGCTTTTCCGTCACGTCCTAATCACGGTGAACGTATTCTGCGCATCTTTACCAATATCAACCCCAACGGCGAAAGTCGCCAGTGGCGCGTGGGCGAGCCGTTCCCGCAACTGGCGCAGCGCTTTATGCCACGCCTGAAGCGCTATTCACCGCTCAGTAGCTGGTTGCAGCATCGGCTCGGCATTACTAAACGCTATCGCAGCCATTATGATCATCTGATGCTGCAACTGCATGATGCGATGAAAGCCGATCAATCTTATCAGCAGCAGGGGCCACAGTTGGCGCTGGAACTGCCCGCGGGCAGCAGCTGGATCTGTTTTTCCGATCAGACGCCTCATGCGGCGATGAGCGGTCAGTTTATGCTGGAGCAAACTTTTCTGCTGCCGGTTTCCGGCATGAAAAATCCGCAAAATGCCCCTCTGGCTATTCTCGAAAAACTGCAACAGAAAACACTGATCTGAATGACGGGCAGAGTGTATCACCTACTCTGCCCGCCTGCTTATAAGGCGACAACCTCACTGACCTGATGCTGAAAAACATAGGGATCGGACAGCAGTTCAAATTGCTCATCGTCAGCGTAAGTGACCGCGACATGGTAATCCTCCCCGGCAAACGCTTTTACCGCGTCAATATCCGACCAGTAAGTGGCGAGAAAAAAATGCGCCCACTCTCCCTGGGTTTCACGACGTACAAAAGCGCCCAGATTACCTGCCACGCCTTGTGAATGCTGTACACCGGTAAGCTGCAAATGTGCGGCAAAACCTTCAGCAAATTTAACCGGCACGCAGCCATGCCATGTTCTGACAATCATAGTACCCCTTGCGTTGTTATTTAATATTTTGTGAACATAACATTTTTGCGGCGAAAAAGGTTATCGGTGCGGGTCAATTCATTTTAAACGCGAAATGCCAGTCACCTGAGGCGACTGGCATTAAACACTGGAGATATCAGGATAACTGAAATAATTATTTAATCAGGTCAGCGGTCATATAAACCTGGTTGCCGACGCGGGCGCTGGTGATTTTATAAGATGATGCACCCGCTTCCTGAGCTTTCGCCGCAATGCGCGCTTCAGCAGTATCCAGATGGCTACCGTATGCGGTGACGGATTGTGCGAAGCTGCCAAAAGAAACGGTAGCAAGGGCAATTACTGCAACAAAAGTTTTGATAGATTTCATGGTTTATTTCCTTCAGTTTTTTGACCGGGAGAAGACTCATCGCCTTCGATAGAACAATAATAGCCATACGGAGCCAATGTTAATAGCGGAGCTATTTGCTTATCTTTGTCAAAAAAAATGATTTAAAATTACACTGCTACTTTTGTTAGCTTAGATTATGACTGCTGCCACAACCTGGCGGCCATCTCAGCACTTTAATTCATCTCTGTGACTGTACCGACATATTTCACTGAGTCCTCCGGCGCAAATTGGTCAGCGCCTATAATCAGTGTGTTCACAATGGAATTGGGGGTGATTTATGTTATGGCTTGAACAAGGACTTTACCTGAGAGTGAAACAACTGGAAAACGGCCCGCGCCCGCTCCCTTTGCAAAGTGGTTTCAGTAGCGAGTTTGCCTATCGCGCGATCGGTTGTTTTAATCCTTCAGAAACCTCTGACGCATACTATATCTTGTCCAATGATCGTGATGAGGTGTGGTTTATCTGCAATCGCCATTTAAGAACCGTCTGTCTTGCTGCGCAATTAACTGAATTCAGAATCCCCTTATCCGCCACGTCCCCCGTAAATGTCGGGGTAAATGACAGTTTTAACCGCACCGGCACCACTTAACCTGTGCGCTTCGGCTAAAGACTTTCTGGCGGGATAAACCTTATTGGGGCCCGCCTGGAAAACGGAAAATATCCTACGCCAAGCCTGTTTTTTGTACATGCCACTATCCACTGAGCGTAATGAACGGTATTTACCCTGTCCCAGCTTAAGGTTTGTCCGCCAGACGTAATCCCCACTCAGATTGATGTGCTCCCATCCCAGCGGAGACAAATGAGAAATCAGTTGCTCATTAATCGGGATCCCTTTTCGTCTCAGGGAATCTATAGCTCTTTCTATATATACCGTATTCCACAGGGAGATCGCCGCAGTCAGCAACGTCAGACCACTGGCCCGGTAGCTCTGATTCTCCAGCACCCGATCTCTGATCTCACCCAATCGGTGTATAAAGGGGTCTGTTTGGATATCGAGAATTATTGTACGTTTAGCGCATTATTTAACCACATCAGCCCGTAAGGGATTGATTTAGTATCAATGGCTATCGCTTTTGAATGATCGCCTTAGCAAGTATCGCATTTAGGTTATCCGATTAAACAAAACCCACGGCAAAAGGCGTATAGCGCGGGAGTACACCTTATTGCGATAACTTAGCCTGTTCAAAAAACAGGCTGATCGTACAATAATTTCCGATCTCCAAACTGACTCCTACTCAATCTCTGGGATTTCGTATTCTCTGGCAATCATGCTGGTTTCTCTTCCCCAGACAGAATTCTTGGTTCTTTTTTGGTGAGCGTCAAAGGTAGCCTGGTTTGTAAAAAGCTCTTCGACTTTCCAGATCATGGGATCTGCCGTTTCCGTGACTTCAAATGACACGCATCCGGTTTCTTCCCTGGTCAGTTCCTTGTGTTCAGGAAGGTACTGGCGAACAATGTCTGCTTCTTCTGCACTTTTACACACCAAACGACCAGTCAGCTTAATCATCATCATCCCTTTATTTTCATGAGGTTTTATCGGTTTTCCAACAATAAACCTACACCAAATAATCGGGATAAAGAAACCAGGAAGTATCAGCCACGATACTTACGGCCCCTGCTGACCACGTCTAAGGGATGTTATGGTAAATCTGAGTGGCTAGCAGTTACAGGACAAACAAGGAGAAGCTATGAAGGTCAGACTCGCAACACCTGTTGAGGCCGAAGAGTGTTGGAACATTAGGAACCAGGCTATTCGCCATGGATGCAAGTGCAGCTACGATGCTGCGGTTATTGACGCGTGGACGCCAGCAGCAATGCCCGAAGGTTACAGGAGAGTTATCGCAGCAAATCCTTTTTTCGTCGTTGATGGTCCTGATAACAGACCGGTGGCGACAGGTTTCTTGGATCTTTCTGCAGGAAGCGTTGAGGCTATTTTCACTTTGCCAGAACACCTCGGCAAAGGTTTTGGCGGACTGATTATTGATGCTATCAAAGAAGAAGCGCGTAGACAGGGGTTTGAGAAATTAACTTTATCCTCAACGCCTAATGCACAATCTTTCTACGAAAAACATGGATTTACTCTCGTCAAAGAAAGTCTCTATCCATCAGCGCTTACCCAGACGGATCTGCGTTGTATGGATATGGTTAGTAAGTTATAGAAGCAATCCCGCTGTCGCAGGCAAAAGCGATAGCGGTTCGCCGCCAGGATGTTATGGCAAATATTGCATTACTAAGATTGCTGTTCCTGCGGAGGCTGCATAGCATTGCCAAGGGATTTATGAACAAAATCCCTATCGATGTAGAAAACAACCCACGAAAAATCATATTGCCAGCAAGCCCTCCGACGATGAGGGATAAAACGGTATAACCAACAACTTTCAGCAACGACAGTTCTCCCCATATGGCCTCTACTACCGGATAGATAAAAACACCAACGCCTGCCGGAAATGTTGTAACCATCAAAAGTAGATGGGTTTTGGTGGGTCCGTACTCTCGAACATTTCCTACTTTCATCAAGTGTGTGATGAATGAAGCTATCCACCATAGGGCCATAACCGTAAGGAAGCTTTAACTTATTGATTTTATTACCAAAGCTGGATGATTGTGGATCATGATTATATCTTTTTTTTCTTATTAAAATTAATAGGTTTAGTATTTTTTTTCAGCGAGGTGGTGTTGTGGAGTGGTATTGGTCACTTCGGGGAGCAGGCAAGAGCATTTTGGTTAAGAAGCAATCTTAGTGTGGTTTATTTTCGTTTTCCAAGCGACCCCCAATAGGGATTGCCTATCTATGCCTTCAACCTGCAAAGCCATACCCGCTATCAGCTACGTGGTTGCTTCATTGGAACGAAACCACCTGTAAAGCTCAAAACGCTTAACGTAGGATAATTTCCGAATTCCAAACTGCCCCCTTATTGCTATTGTGCCGGTAATCCGGTTAATCGCAGCGCTCTTTCAGGCGAACACGCTGAGGATAAAAAGCGCAGGTAATCAATCGGGTAATGGCTGGAGCCGGGCTTTCTCGTATCATCTCTCACCGGATAGCGTTATCATTAACGGCTGTTTAATCGCGAAACCGCCCCGGAGAGTCTTGATGAACAAAAGAGCCATTGCCCCTGCCATTATCTTTATTGCTGCTATAGTGTTTTTCGTCTGGTTTATTGCCAGCGGCGCAGCAGTGCCGGGAAGCTGAACCACGGCGGCTACGCTGAAAAATCACTTCGCCACCGGTAAATCTGCAAAACGCGTAGTGTAGGCCGGAGACAGCATTTCTCGCTTCATCGCCCACGACTTACTGATCCCCTGACCGGCAAACCAGACTTTATTTTTACCTGACTTGTTCAGGTGATCGATCACCTGCATCAGCGCCTCGCTGTCCGCCCGTGGACGGTATTCATCAAACAGATTAAGCTGGGACACGCCCTGGCTGAAAAAGTCTCCCAGCATCACGCCTGCTTTCATGTAACGGTGCCCGTCAATCCATATCCGCTCCAGCGACTCCATCGCGATACGCACGATGTCCCGCGTATCATTTGACGGCGTCAGCAACGTTCCGCCCGCCTGGTTACCGTAAAACTGCTCGCCAGGCGTGTGCGGACTGGTACGCAAAAACACCGCAATCTGCCGACAATACTGCTTCTCACCGCGCAACTTCTCCGCCGCACGTTCGGCATAAGCACACACTGCCTGACGCATCTCCTGATAATCAGTAATACGGCTGCCAAACGAGCGCGAACAGACTATCTGTTGTTTGGTGGGCATCACCTCTTCCAGCGCCAGACAAGGCTCACCATTGAGTTCCCGCACGGTACGCTCAAGTACCACGTTAAAATTTTTACGGATAAACCACGGCGTGCATTCCGCTAACTGCAACGCGGTCTCAATGCCCATCAGGTTCAAGGTTTTACTGATGCGCCGCCCCACTCCCCAGACATCCTCAACCGGCACTATACTCATCAGTTTTCGCTGCCGCTCCCGGTCTGACAGGTCGAGCACCCCACCGGTCTTTTTCCATTTTTTGGCGGCATGGTTAGCCAGCTTGGCCAGTGTTTTAGTCTGAGCAATACCCACCCCGACGGTCAGATGGGTTTCTTTCATCACCCGGGCGCGCACATCACGACCAAACTGCTCCAGCGACATGCAGTGACTGACGCCGCTCAGATTCATAAAGGCCTCATCAATGGAGTAGATTTCCACCGCAGGCGCCATCTCTTCCAGCGTGGTCATCACGCGGTTACTCATATCGGCATACAGCGCATAATTCGAACTAAAAACTTTTACCTGATGCCGCTGAATTTCCTCTTTCATTTTGAAGTACGGCGCACCCATTTTGATGCCGACCGCTTTCGCTTCCGCGCTGCGCGCAATGACACAACCGTCATTATTCGACAGCACCACCACCGGAACGCCACGTAAATCGGGCCGGAACACCGTTTCACAGGAGGCGTAAAAGCTATTCACATCCACCAGCGCGAACATCTTAGCTCGTCGCTTTAATCACAAAAGTCACCACGCCGAAAATCTCCAGCGCCTCTTCGCTGCCAATCACGATGGGCGAATAACTGGCATTCATCGGCACCAGTTGAACGCTGGGACGCAGCTGCAACTTTTTAACGGTAAACTCCCCTTCCAGCGCAGCGACCACAATGCTGCCATGTTCAGCCTGCATTGAACTGTCCACCACCAGCATATCGCCGTCGCTGATACCGCCCTCAATCATCGAGTCGCCACTGACTTTAATAAAATAGGTGGCGGCCGGATGCTGCACCAGCAGGTCGTTAAGGTCGATGCGTTGCTCAACATAATCCGCTGCCGGAGAGGGAAATCCGCACGGCACCCGATCGATAAACAGAGGTAACTGCATGATTGCGCGAACATCTACGGGTTTCAGGAATTGCATAACGGCTGACCTCAATTAATACTGTATATAATAACAGTATTATTAATTATGACGATCAATCAAGTGGCTTTTGTCGGGCAGAAGGAAAGCTGATGATGGCAAAGAGATTTTAGTCTGAGGGGATAAAAAAGCGGACTTGCCCGCCAGTATCGCGCACATCGCGCGATACTGGCGAGGAAACCACCAGAGCGGACTATTTACGCCAGTTACGCGTTAGCTTTTTCTCAATCTCCACCACCACAAACAGCATGGCACCAATCATCAGCGAGATAATCCAGTAGCTGAACGGTAATGGACGCGTACCAAACAGGGTGTTCATCAGCGGCACATAGATAATCAGCGCCTGCAGGGCGATAAGCACCAGCGTGACCAGCCAGATACCTTTGTTTTTCAGCAAGCCGGCATTAAGCGAGAAGTGTTCTGAATCACGGCAGTTGATCATATAAACCCACTGCGCCGTCACCAGCATTTGTAACAGCACCGTACGGATAAACTCCGTGCTGTAGCCACGTGGCTCTAACCACGCCTCAAGGATAAAGGCGCTAATGGAAATCAGCAGGCCAACAAACACCACGCGCCAGATCGCATAGCCATCCATCACATGACTTTTGACATTGCGCGGGGGTCGCCGCATGGCATTTCTTTCAGCCGGTTCAAACGCCAGACCAAATGACAGCGTGGCCGAGGTCGCCATATTCATCCACAAAATCTGCACTGGCGTCAGTGGCAGCATATTCCCCATCAGGATGGCGATAATAATTAACAGCCCCTGCGCAAGGTTGGTCGGCATAATAAACAGGATGGTTTTTTTCAGGTTATCGTAAACCCGACGACCCTCTTTCACCGCGCTGGCAATGGTGGCGAAGTTATCATCCGCGAGGATCATATCCGCGGACTCTTTGGTGACTTCAGTCCCTTTAATGCCCATTGCGATACCGACGTTAGCCTGTTTCAGCGCAGGTGCATCGTTAACCCCGTCACCGGTCATGCCGACAATCGCGCCGGTCTCCTGCAACGCCTTGACCAGCCGCAGCTTATGTTCCGGACTGGTGCGGGCGAAAATATCATACTCCTGCGCCACCGTTTGCAGCTCCCGATCGTCCATATGTTCCAGCTGATAGCCGGTAATTGACGAGGCGCTGTTGCCGATTCCCAGCATCTGGCCGATGGCCATTGCGGTTTCCTGATGATCGCCGGTGATCATTTTCACCCGGATCCCCGCCTGCTGACACTGCTCGATCGCCGCAATCGCTTCAGGGCGCGGCGGATCCATCATGCCGGCAATGCCCAGCAGCACCATCCCCTGTTGCAGTTCCGGATGATCCAGCGAGGTCAGGTTTTGCTCCACCGGCTTACGCGCGGCAGCCACCATGCGCAGACCTTCGCTGGCGTAGGTTGAGATGGCATTTTCCCAGTAAGCCAGATCCAGCGGCACCACGCCGTCTTCCTGTTGCTGCGACTGACACAGGCGCAATAACACATCCGGCGCGCCGGTCAGTAACACTTGCGCTTCGCCATCAATCTGGCAGGCGACCGCCATATATTTATACAGCGAATCAAACGGGATTTTACTGCCAACGGTACAGGATGCATCATCAAGCCGGGCTTTCGCCGCCAGCACCTTTAATGCCCCTTCGGTTGGCCCGCCGGTAATCACCCAGTGACCCTGCTCATCCTGCCGCAACTGGCTCTCATTACAGATATCCACGGTGCGCAGAAACTGGCTAAACAGCGGGGAAGATTGTGGCGTGGCCGCTTCAGTAGCACCGGCCGGATAGAAATCACCGCGCGGCTCGTAACTGCTGCCCTCCACGCGCCAGACCTTATCCGCGAGGATCACCGCTTTAACCGTCATTTCATTCATCGTCAGCGTGCCGGTTTTATCCGAGCAGATCACCGACATTGCGCCCAGCGTTTCTACCGTCGGCAGCTTACGAATAATCGCATGATTACGCGCCATCGCCTGCACGCCGAGCGAGAGGATAATCGAGATAATCGCCGGCAGCCCTTCCGGCACCGCCGCCACCGCCAGGCTGATCACCGAGAGCAACAGTTCAGCAAACGGGATATCACGCAGCATCCAGCCGAAAATCAGCAGCGCCACCATCATCAACAGAATGATGGCAAAAATGGCTTTGCCGAGCTTATCCATTTGCACCAGCAGCGGGGTTTTATTCTCGCTGATTGACGAGAGCATTTCGTTGATATGCCCCAGCTCGGTATCGCCACCGGTGGCAATCACCACCCCGGATGCGGTACCGGAGCTGACGGTGGTGCCGGAAAACGCCAGATTTTTACGATCGCCGATCGATTTCTCGCCCTCCAGCGCAATGACTTTTTTCGACACCACGGTCGATTCGCCAGTCAGGATCGCCTCTTCCACCCGCAGATTATGGATATCGATCAGGCGCAGATCCGCCGGAATGCGATCGCCGGGCCGTAACATCACAATATCGCCGGGCACGATATGTTCGGTATTAATCGTAATCTGCTGACCGCCACGCACCACCAGCGCTTCGCTGGAGAGCATGTTCTGGATACTTTTTAGCGACTTTTCCGCATTACTTTCCTGAATAAAGCCGATCAGCGCATTAATCACCGCTACGCCTAAAATCACCAACGTATCGACCCAGTGCCCCATAATCGCCGTGACAATAGCGGCCGCTAACAACACATAGATCAATACATCTTTAAAATGGGAGATAAACTTAATAAACAGGGATTTAGGTTTCTTTTGCGGCAGAGCATTGGGGCCATGCTGTAATAACAGGGTCTGCGCATCGGCCTCTTTTAATCCTGCCGGCGAGCTGTTAAGTGCGGCAAGACTCTCTTCAACACTGCGCTGATACCACTGGTGTGTCGACGGAGCTGACTCCCCGCTGACCGATTTGAACTCACTCATAGCTTATTGACTCCTGTTTTCCCACAATAGTCCCACGCTAAGTACGAGCCTGCCGCTCATCACTCCACGGGATAAAAAATTGCCATAACGTCAGCCAGTCCGGTGCTGTGGTTGAGCAAATCACGGCAAAAAAGGTCTTAAAAACATCGAGGAACAGAAAACTCTATCAGAACTGTTTCAGGTCAAAAAAATTAAACAGCCTGCTGCTAAGATGATATGCAACTAAGCATAATCGATATTATTCGAAAATCTATTTATAAGTTTTCTTTCGAAAAATTCCGCTTCAGCTATAACTATTAAATCCGTAGTTTTCATCATCATATTAATTATGGGGAGATCATGAAAACCTATAGCGCATTCAGAATTGGTAGCTATGTGTTGCTGGCCGTTACCAGTTGCACCCTCACAGGACTGATGACTTATCTCATTGTTTCCAGTATGCAAGGGTGAGGACTCTCCGACAGAAATGCGCAGTCCGCCCCTGCCGTTCGCACAATGAAAAACGTTTGTACAACGCGACAGGCCCGGAAAACAGGATGAAATCGAATAAAAGCATACTGATGAGACTTAACTCACTGAATTTAAAATAAATGCATTTACTTCAGTAATACCGTCGCCACTGAAAGCTGGCGAATAATAATGTTGCTGTGATTATTGATTTTTTCTGGGGCGTGGACTAAAGCCTGAGAGATAATAAGGGGAAGCCTGTTGAAAAGAATACTTTTTATTATTGCCCTGTCAGTAATACTGACGGCCTGCGATCGTAAGGAGCCAGAAAGTGACCACTCCCCACGCCCGGTAAAAAGCATCGTAGTAAAATCCGATAACCTGCTGAATGACAGAGTCTTTCCGGCGCGTATTCTGGCCGGAGACAATACCGATCTGGCGTTTAAACGCGCTGGCCAGTTGCAGGAACTGGAAATCCGCGAAGGGATGGCGATTAAAGCCGGTCAGGTTCTTGCCCGGCTGAATAACGTCGATGCCACACTGCGGGTTAATGACCGGCAGAGCGCCTTTAATCTGGCTCAGCGCCAGTTCCAGCGCTTTCAGTCACTTTCCGGCAACGGTGCGGTTTCGCGCTCAGAAATGGATGTCCAGCGCGCCAATCGCGACTCGGCTCGCGCCGCATTAGACAGTGCCAAAGAAGAGCTGAATTATCTGACGCTGACCGCGCCGTTTGATGGCGTAATGGCACGCGTTAATGCCCGTAATCATCAGGTGGTGGCTGCCGGACAGACGATTGCCACCATCAGCCGTACCGAGATGCTGGATGTGGTGTTCACTATCCCCGAGCGCCTGTTTACCGCGCTGGATGCCAGTAACGTAGAGTATCAGCCGCGAGTACGCATCAACTCCCTGCCGGGCCGCGAATTTACCGCACGCTACAAAGAACATACTACCAACACCGATGCCGGCAGCTTAACCTATCAGGTTACGCTGGTTATGCCGCGCCCGGATGATCTGCCCACCGTCGGCGGCTTAAGCGGTACGGTAACCGTCAGCCTCGGTAATTTACCGAATGCCTCACCCACCACCACGATTATCGTGCCATCGGCGGCAGTCTTTAATCCGGACAGTAGCCAGTTAAACCAGGCGCATGTCTGGGTCATTGCCAAAAACGGACAGGGACTTTATCTGGAAGACCGTAAAGTCAGCGTCGGCCAGGTAACTTCGCAGGGCATTGAAATAACTCAAGGTTTACAGGATGGTGAACAGATTGTCGTGGCAGGCGTCGCTGAATTACGCGCCCAGCAACCGGTGCGTATCTGGACGCGGGAACGAGGTCTGTAATGGGGATAATTGAGCGCTTTATTCAGAACAATATCCGTATCTGGCTGGTTATTTTGTTGCTCGGCGTTGGCGGTATTATTGCCCTGTTAAATATCAGCCGGCTGGAAGATCCCGCCTTTACCATTAAAACCGCAGTGGTGGTCACCCAGTATCCAGGCGCATCGGCGCAGCAGGTGGAAGAGGAAGTGACGCTGCCGCTGGAAAACGCGCTGCAACGCTTGCCGTATCTGGATAATGTCACCTCCATTTCCAGCGTCGGCTTATCGCAAATTACCGTGAATATTGACGCCCGTTACCAGGCGTCAGAGCTGCCACAAATCTGGGATGAGCTGCGCCGTCGGGTCGGGGATGCCGCGCGACAGTTCCCGCCGGGCGTGTCCGAGCCGTTTGTTAACGACGACTTTGGTGATGTCTACGGCTATTACTTTGTGCTGTATGGCGACAACTATAACAATCAGGAACTGCGCGATTACGCCGAACAGCTGCGGCGTGAACTGATCCTGGTGCCTGGCGTCGGCAAAGTGGCGATTGGCGGAGTGATCCCTCAGCAGATCCATCTGGATATTTCTCATGCCAAAATGGCAGCATTTGGTATCACCCCGGCACGGCTGGCCGATATCTTAAGCCGCCAGAATATTGTTTCCGATGCGGGCAGCATTACCGTTGGCAGCGAGTCGATTCGTCTGCATCCCACCGGCGAATTCCAGAATCTTGACGATCTGGGTAATCTGCTGATCAGCGCGCCTGGCAGCACCGGCAGCGTCTATCTGCGCGATATCGCCACCCTCAGCTCGGGCGTCAGCGACAGCCCGGACAATATTTATCACGCTAACGGCCACCCGGCGCTGGCAATGGGTATCTCCTATGTGCCTGGCGTGAATGTGATCAATGTCGGCGAAGCGCTCAGCCAGCAACTCAGCCGCATGGAGAGCCAAAAACCGGCCGGTATTCAGCTTAAGGTGTTCTACGACCAGGCGCAGGAAGTGAAGCAGTCGGTCGACGGTTTTATCCTTAACTTCCTGATGGCGCTGGCGATTGTTATTGGCACGCTGTTGATTTTTATGGGACTGAAAAGCGGTGTAATTATCGCTGCCTCGCTGGCGATTAACGTACTCGGCACCTTGCTGATTATGTATCTGGCAGGCATCGAGCTACAGCGGGTATCGTTAGGCGCGTTAATTATTGCGTTAAGTATGCTGGTGGATAATGCCATTGTGGTGGTCGAAGGGGTACTGGTCGATCGCCAGCGCGGCAACAAGCTAATGAAGTCGATCACTCACGTGATTAAACGTTCCGCCCTGCCGTTGCTGGGTGCCACGATCATCGCCATTCTCGCTTTTGCGCCAATTGGCCTGTCGCAAGACTCAACCGGTGAATACTGTAAATCTCTGTTCCAGGTACTGCTGATTTCGCTGATGCTTAGCTGGCTGACGGCACTGACGCTGACTCCGGTATTTATCAAATGGGCCTTCCGCAAAGCAGAGCAGACGCCGCAAAGTACGCCGCAGTCCGGCTCGCCGTATGACGGTAAACTGTTCCGCGGCTATCGCCGTCTGCTGAACGCTCTGTTACGCCACAAGACTCTGACCCTGACGACACTGGTGGCGCTACTGGCGCTGTCGCTGTACGGCTTTGGCCAGGTGCGGCAGAACTTCTTCCCCTCCTCGAACACGCCGATTTTCTTTGTCGATCTCTGGATGCCCTACGGCACGGATATCCATTACACCAGCAAAATCGCCAGCGAAATCGAACAGCGAATTAATCAGCAGCAAGGGGTAGCGGCTACCGTCACCACCGTTGGCCAGGGCGGGATGCGCTTCACCCTGACCTATAACGGACAACGGCAGTACACCAACTATGCGCAAATTATGGTGCGCACTGACGATCAGCAACGCATTGCCAGCCTGTCGCGGGAAATCGAACAGGATATTCAGGCCAACTACCCGGAAGTGAATGAGCGGATTAAACATATTATGTTTGGCCCTTCCGGTGACAGCGCCATTGAGGTACGCATCCGCGGAAGTGAACCGGATGAGCTGCGTCATATCGCCAGTCAGGTTGGCGAAATTATCCAGCGCGAAGGCCGGGTGTTTACCGTGCGTAACGACTGGCAGGAGCGCAGCAAAATCATCCGGCCACAGTTCTCCCCTTATCTGGGGCGCGAACTGGGCGTGGATAAACGCGAAATCGACAACGCCTTACGCATGAATTTCAGCGGGACGCCGGTCGGGATTTATCGTGAGGGTTCGCGCCTGATGCCAATGCTGTTGCGTACCCCTGACGCGGAGCGACTGGATGCCAGCCATATCGCTAATATCCAGGTCTGGAGCCAAACGCAGAATCAGTTTATTCCGCTGAGTAATGTGGTAAGCGAATTCACTACTGAATGGGAAGATCCGTTAATCATGCGGCGCGACAGGATGCGTATTCTGACGGTGCAGACCGATCCCGACCCGTTAAGCGGCGAAACCTCCGGTGACGTGCTGGCGCGTATTCGTCCGCATATCGAGGCGTTAAAGCTGCCGGCGGGTTACAGTATCGAATGGGGCGGCGATGAGGAGAACTCTCGTGAAGCGCAGGCCGGACTGTTCAGCACCCTGCCCATCGGCTTCCTGGTGATGTTTATTATTACCGTGCTGATGTTCAGCTCACTGAAAAATGCGGCTGCCATCTGGCTGACCGTACCGCTGGCACTGATTGGCGTCACCGTCGGTTTTCTGCTGACGGGGATTCCGTTCGGCTTTATGGCGCTGATCGGACTGCTTAGCCTGAGTGGAATGCTGATCCGAAACGGCATTGTACTGGTGGATGAAATTAATCAGCAGCGGGTGAGCAAAAGTCAGCACGAGGCGATTATTGATGCCGCAACTTCACGTTTACGCCCCATTCTGCTGACTGCCTTTACCACCGTGCTGGGGCTGGCACCGCTGCTGCGCGATGTGTTCTTCCAGAGCATGGCGGTGGTGATTATGTTTGGCCTCGGCTTTGCCACCGTGCTGACGTTGCTGGTACTGCCAGTGATTTATCAGTGTTTCCATCTGCGAGCCGGAAAAACGCGATAATGAACAGTGCCGGACTTAATCTGATTAAAACCTTAGGTTGCCTGACGGCGGTGACCTTTTTCACCCTCTACAACACCTATGACAACTATTCGTATAACTACAATCAGGCGTTAGCTTTTCTGACCTTTATTTCCACCATTGCCACACCGCTGTTTTTTGTTGTGGCGGGTTATCTGGATGCCGGTACCCAGCATTCACCGGAGTGGCAGCTAAAAAAAATTCGCCGGATTCTGGTGATTTTTCTGTTCTGGTACTCAATCTACTATTTTATTGAACCCTACTATAAGGGTTACCTGATTCAGCCGTGGTTTGTGCTGGCGCTGATGATAATTTACTGCTTTCATCCGCTGATTGACCGGCTGGTCAGGCGGCGGGGGCTGTTTTTATCACTGATTGGCCTGCTGCTGTTATTCGCGCTCAGTTACGATCTGCAGGCGGTGTACTCGCCGGAAAGCCGCTGGTTGTCGGTTCCGGCCGAGTTTCGCCTCTGGACATGGGTACTCTATTATCTGACCGGGCAGCTACTCTATGACCCGGTTATCGCGGCGTTTTATTCCCGACCAAAGGTGGCGAAAGCCGCGCTGATCGCCGTGCCGTTTGTCTATGTTTTTACCTGGCTGTATGAGAAGCACTTTTTCTTTACCCTGTTCCGGGTGGAGCGCGACGGCTATATCCTCACCGGTTCGCAGGTCTATATTCTGGTGGTGCTGATCATTATTGCGATTAACGGGCTGAATATTGCAGAAAACCTGAACCGGATCTCTGCCACACTCAGCAAGACAATGACCGGCGTCTATATCCTGCATTACTCGTTTTTTAATCTGCTGATTCAGTGGATCAACATTACCTCACTGACCACAAAACTGCTGACGATCCTGCTGACCTTCTTGCTGTCGGTGATGCTGACGCTGTTACTGTTGCAGTTTCAGGTGACGAAACGGCTGGTGTCATTCTGAGGGCCGCGCGCCCTCAGACGCGCTCCACCTCACTCTCCGGCTCTTCCGCCAGCTCATCCTCTTCGCTGTTCACCATCACTGACTGAATCTCTTCTTCATCAATCGTCGGGTTTAACGCGGCAGCCAGCGGCGAACTGGCCAGGCTGTCCGGCACCAGCACGTGTGGAAACTGCGTTTCATCAGCAGGCATGACTGAGGAGACTTTCTGCCAGCTCAGTGCTGCGATCACCACGCCGCATAGCGAGAAGAATGAATAGAGCATATTGCCCCCCAGCGGCTGCATCAGCGCACCAGTCAGCAGCGGCCCGATACAGGCACCGACGCCAAACGCCATCAGCAGGCAGGCGGTCAGCGATACGCGCCGCTCGGGCACCACCTGGTCATTGGCTATCGCCACCGCCAGCGGATAGAGCGAAAACTGCATCATACTGGCGGCAAAGGCCAGCCCGACGGTAAGCGCAAACGGGAAGGAGACCGGCAGCGCCAGCGGTATTGCCGCCAGCGCAAACAGCAGCGCGGTGATAAACAACAGGCGATTACGGTCAACCCGATCCGACAGCCAGCTCAGCGGAAATTGCGAGATTAAACCGGCAAAAATGGTGATACCCATAAATATCCCGGTCAGATGGGTGCCGAATCCCAGCGTACTGACATACACCGGTGCCATGCCGTAAAATCCGCCGACCGCCATTCCGATCACCAGCGTCATCACCAGAATGCGCGGAATGGTTTTGAAAAAGTATCCCAGCTCCATCGGCGCGGGCGACATCGGCTGGGCATTGGTGCGGGTGGTCAGCGCAATCGGCACCAGGCAGAGCGCAAAACAGAGCGCGACGATAATCAGGCTGGTCAGGCCAAATCCACTCTGCACCACCAGAATAAACTGGCCGGCAGACAGGCCAAGATAGGTCGCCACCATATACAGACCAAAGATTACCCCGCGCTGACCGGCTTCCGCCTGGTCGTTCAGCCAGCTTTCCAGCACCATATACTGGCACATCATGCACAGCCCGATCACCAGTCGCAGGAAAATCCACAACGGCAGAAAATCGGTCAGGCCGTGCCCAAGCACCGAGGCGGTAATCACTCCGGCGCAGGAAACGTAGGCACGAATATGCCCGACGCGGGCAATCAGGTTATGCCCGACCTTGCCGCCAATCACCAGACCAATATAGTTGGCCGCCGTAATGCCACCGATCAGCGCTCCGCTCACCTGTTCGTGAGCCAGCCGCAACGAAACATAGGTTGTCAGTAAACCGGAACCTAACAGCATCAGTAAGGTGGTGGTGTAGAGCGGCAAAAATGTTCTGAGGACTTTCTTCATTACGTCTCCCTGTAGTCTTAAGTCCGGTGATATTTGAAACCTTACTGGAATCGTAGTCTTAATTTGGCACAACCGGCAAATCAACCTGCCAGATTCGGACTGGCGGAAACCCTGAGTGGAAAGTTTAGTGAACTGCTTCACTTTTCCAGACAAAAGTTTACAGAATCATCCGTCACGCTTTGTGCACATTCACATCGCTGCCATCACTTCCTCTGACTCGCGCCAGGCACAGGCGTGCGCTGAAACCGGCCCCCTCCCGACGGCTTCTTTGTGCAAATGCCTCAGGCTTTTCCCGCCGACTGCATCAATGATGACTCCGGTAAATCACCTGATTCGGGTGATATTAAGGGGGCGTTATGACAGGTCATGAAAACGCATCGGTACGGAGTGCGAACCGCAAGTTCTTTGCCCGCATTATTCCGTTGTTAATGCTGATGCTGATAATTAATCAGATCGACCGTTCCAATATCGGCTTTATCAAACACCAACTGGAACTGGACGTCGGTATCAGTACCGCAGCATTCGGCTTCGGTGCCGGGCTATTTTTTATTGGTTATGCGCTGTTTGAAGTTCCCAGTAATATCCTGCTGGATAAGCTGGGCGCTCGTACCTGGCTGACGCGCATTATGATTACCTGGGGCGTCGTGGTGTTTGCCACCGGGTTTATTCAGACACCGACCCAGTTCTATATTGCCCGTTTTTTGCTCGGCATCGCTGAAGCCGGTTTCTTTCCCGGCTTGCTGTTCTACTTCCGCAAATGGGTACCCAACGTCTATCGCGGGCGGGCAACAGCGCTGATTCTGAGCAGTTCGGCGGCCGCTTATCTGCTCTCCGGGCCGATTACCGGCGGACTGCTGGAGATGCATGATTTTCTCGGCATCCCAGGCTGGAAATGGGTGCTGTTTATTGAAGGTGCGATCTCAGTGTTAGTCGGTTTCTTTGCGATTGGCTGGCTGGTGTCCTCACCGGAAAGCGCAAAGTGGCTGACGTCCGAGGAAAAAATCGCCCTGAATAGCGCGCTGGCGGAAGAGTCCACCTCACGCGACCGCGCATCCCATCAGGTATCAAAGTGGAAACTGCTGTTCGAAGGACAGATGGCATATCTCTGTTTCCTGTTTTTTACCATGTGTATGACCGGTTATACGCTGGTTTTCTGGCAACCGCAGATCATCGCGCGCATTGAAGGGCTGTCACCATTTGAAGTCGGGCTGCTGACCTCAGTGCCGTGGCTGTGTGCGATTATCGCCATCAATATTCTTGGCCGACTGGCTGACCGCTTTCATCATCGGCGCGAGCTGATGCTGTCGATCGCCCTGGTGGTGACGGCCATCGGCACCTTCCTCTGCGCGACAGGCAGCCCGATTTTCGGCCTGCTGGCACTGTGCATTATCTGCGTCGGCAGCAAATCCAGTGCGGTCCTGTTCTGGCCGATTCCACAGGCAAATCTGCCGTCCAGCATTGTGGCGCCGGGTATCGCCCTGATCAACTCGCTGGGCAATTTAGGCGGCTTTTTTGCCCCGACGGTATTTGGTTATCTCGAACTGAAAACCGGCAGCACCATGGGTGGACTGATGGGCCTGAGCGCCTTCTCGGTTTTCGCCGCCATCACTCTGTTATTTGTCAAAACGCGCCCTAAACCTGTCGCGATGGAGAAATCACCCAATGTCTGATTCGCCCGTTATCACCGACGTTAAAGTTATCCCGGTCACCGGTTACGACAGCATGCTGTTAAATATCGCCGGTGCGCACAGCTGCTTTTTCTCACGCGTGCTGCTGGTGATCACCGACAGCGCTGGCCATAGCGGCGTTGGTGAAATTCCCGCCACCCAGGTGGTACAAAAAATTCTGCAAAACGCCGCGCCTTACTTAATCGGGCAAAAAATTACCCGGCTGAATGCGCTGGTCGCCGAACTCCACCAGCGCGATCTGCGCGATGAACACCCGGATATGCAGCCATTCCCGCAGGCGCGCGCCTGGGATCTGGAGCGGCATTACAATGCGGTCGCCGCGGTGGAAGCCGCGCTGCTGGATTTAATGGGCCAGTTTCTGAATGAACCGGTGGCAGAATTACTGGGTGCCGGTAAACAGCGTGATGAAGTTCCGGTGCTGGGTTATCTGTTTTATATCGCCGACCGTCAGCGGGCGGATATGCCCTATCAGCCCGGCCGACAAGATCAACATCCCTGGTATCATCTGCGCCATCAGCAGGCAATGGGCATCGATGAGGTGGTGCGACTGGCCGAAGCGGCGCAGGATCGCTATGGCTTTAAGGACTTTAAGCTGAAAGGCGGCGTGCAGCGCGGCGAAACCGAAATCGAAACCGCGATAGCGCTGAAAAAGCGCTTTCCTGAGGCGCGGGTGACCGTTGACCCTAACGCCAGCTGGTCGCTGGATCAGGCCATCACGCTGTGTCGCGGCATGGGCGATGTGCTGTCGTATGTCGAAGATCCCTGTGGCGCGGAGAATGGCTATTCCGGGCGCGAAACCCTCGCCGAGTTTAAGCGTGCCACCGGCTTACCGGTCGCGACCAATATGATTGCCAATGACTGGCGACAGCTCAATCATGCGCTGCAACTGAATGCGATTGATATTCCGTTAGCCGATCCGCATTTCTGGACGATGCGCAGCGCTGCCACCATCGGCCAGCTGTGCCATGAATGGCGTCTGACCATGGGTTGCCACTCCAATAATCACTTCGATATTTCACTGGCGATGCTGGCGCACCTTGGGGCGTCTGCACCGGGCGATATCACCTCGTTTGATACCCACTGGATCTGGCAGGACGGGCAGTACTTAACTAAAGAGCCACTGCAAATTCGCGACGGAAAAATCAGCCTGCCGGATAAACCGGGGTTCGGCATTGAGCTTGACTGGGAAAAAGTCGAGGCGGCCAATCGCTTGTATAACAGCCTGCCAGTGAAAGATCGTGATGATACGGTGCCAATGCAGTATCTGATTGATGGCTGGCAATTTAATCCTAAGCAAGCCACGCTGCTGCGTTAACTTACGCGCCAGCACTGGCGTTTATCAGTGCTGGCCGCGAATTCCCGCCACCCGCGCAATTTTTAGCTAAAGTCAGCGCCCTCCGCTGCCGATAAACCCTGCGATTTAACAATGAAAAACAGCAAAAATCACGGAGGAGAGCGACCTTGAGTACCCTTACTGATACTGCCGCTGGCGGTAATGAATATCTTCTCGCCGACAATACCACTCTGATGACCACCACCGATGCCAGGGGCATCATCACCTATGCCAACAGCAGTTTTGCGGAGGTCAGTGGCTACCAGCAGGATGAAATTGAAGGCCAGCCGCACAACCTGGTACGCCATCCGGATATGCCAAAACAGGCGTTCGCCGATATGTGGGCAACCCTCAAACAGGGTTTGCCGTGGAGCGGACTGGTGAAAAACCGTCGTAAAAACGGCGACTTCTATTGGGTGCGCGCCAATGTGGTGCCGCTGATTCGCGAAAAAAAAATCGTCGGTTATATGTCGGTGCGGGTCAAGCCCCGGCAGGAAGAGGTAACAGCCGCCGAACAGCTTTATCAGCAGATGCGCGGCGGCACCCTCAGGCGCTGGCGTTTGCATCAGGGCATTCTGCTGCGTACCGGGCTGCTGAAGCATTTATCTGCGTTGAAAACCCTGCCGCTGCGCTGGCGTATTCGTGGCGGCAGCGGCGCACTCTGGTTGCTGACGCTGTTAAGTTCGCTGGCGGCGGGCGTTGAAGGCCGCGCACTGGCGATATCCGCCGGGCTTTCACTGATCGCCAGCCTGATGGTTTGCCGCTGGCTGGAGAGGCAAATCTCCCGGCCGATGGAGAAAGCCCGCGCGATGGCGCTGAAAGTTGCTACCGGCGCTGACACGCAGGTGGAAGGTCTGGATCGTGTCGATGAAGTGGGCATCACCCTGCGTGCGGTGGCGCAACAGGGTCTGATGTTCCGTTGGCTGATCAACGATGTACGTGAGCAGGTGATGAGTGTCCATCAGGCCAGTGATGCGTTATCACTTGGCAGCGAGAAAATCGCCATCCGCACCGAACAAACCGCGGTCAGCGTACAGCAAACTGCCGCCGCCATGGAACAGATGACGCGCGCGGTAGCGGAAAATACCGACAGCACCGATAAAGCCAACAGCTTCTCATTAACCGTTAATGAAGCGGCGCTGGAAGGACGCGAAGCGGTGCACAGCGTGGTGAGCACCATGGATAAAATCTCCGCCAGCTCAACGCAGATTGCTACGACCATCGGCCTGATTGACAGCATTGCTTTCCAGACCAATATTCTGGCGCTGAATGCGGCAGTGGAAGCTGCACGCGCAGGCGAACAGGGGAAAGGATTTGCCGTGGTGGCCGGCGAGGTGCGCAGCCTGGCGAACCGCAGCGCCACCGCCGCCAGCGAGATCCGTCAGCTGATCAAAACCAGTACGCTGAATGTGCAGGCCGGTGCTGCCCAGGTGCGTGAGGCGGGTGAAGCAATCACCGAAATGGTGGATAAAGTGCAGAATGTGAAAGCGCTACTGAATCAGATCAGTATGGCAACCCATGAGCAAGGAACCGGACTGAGCGAGGTAGGAAAAGCGATTGACGTGCTGGATCAAAATACCCGACAAAATGCCACACTGGCCGAAACCAGCGTGCAGGCGGCGGCAGGGATGAAAAATCAGGCACATCGGCTGGTTAAGGCGATTACCGCGTTTAGTTAATGTCGTATGCTATGTCTGGATGCGGCACGGGCGGCGAGAACGCCGCCCTGCGCAAATCTGGATGTAGCGGCGGGGTTCTCGCCGCCCGCAGACGATTTAACTGTTAGTGAGTAAACAGCGTAAAAGTGCCCGCATAGTAATTTACCATCCAGCCAACATAGGCAATCCATACCAGCATAATCAGACCTGTTGCGAATTTACCTGTCATTTCCTGCCCCCTGTTTTACTCATCATTTCAGGAATTATTGCGTTAAGGGAAGAGTGACAGGGCGACGACGAGACGATATTGCGCTGGATCAATTTAACGCGGGAAAACGCAGCGAACCAGCCGGGCATCAGCTCAAAACAGCATTAAGTTTTATTCCGGCTGTAGCCAGCCATAAGCATTTATCATCACCCGCATCTTATCTGCTGCGGGGGGGTATTATTGCTGTCGTGCTGCGATATGCACTATCTGGCATATCGATGGCTTAAATCAATATATGGTGTTATCCGCTTTATACCTTATCCTGACCCGGTCTTATCTTGATGATTTGATTATTTATTAAATAACGTTATGCATATTTTAAAAATAGCCATTATTTAAAAATAACCGCACCGTTTTCATCCGGGAATTAAGGATAACACGTTATATGACCCTATTTTCACTGCTGGTTTCCGGCAGGTATTCGCTTATGAAAAATATCTCTGCGCTGATGCTGGCTTGTTTCGTCCTGAGCGGTTGCGATCCGCAGGCCGAAACACCAGCCGGCAGCGATTCAGCTCAAAAAAACTCGGCCGGTACTTTGCGCTATGCGCTGTGGTCATCACCGAGCGGCAATTTTCATCCGGAACTCTATTTCACCGATTATGACCGCGCGGTGATCTTTGTCACTTTTGACCGGCTGGTGATGCTGGATGATAAGCAAGGCTTTAAACCGTCGCTGGCAACACGTTATGACTATTCCACCGACGGAAAAACCCTCACGTTCCATCTGCATCCGAATATTAAATGGCATGATGGCCAGCCTTTCACCGCTGAAGATGTCGCCTTTACCTATCAGGCAACGGCAAGTGGGCAATGGCCGGCCGATACGCCGGAATTCACCCGCGAGCTGCAAGGCTTTAAGGCTTATCATAACGGCAGCGCCGATCATCTCAGCGGCATCAGGGTGATTGATGCGCACACCGTCAGCTTCAGCTTTAACCAGCCTTACGCCGCAGCACTCTCTTATTTCGCCGATCGCCCGGTGCTGGCAAAGCATATCTGGGAAAAAGTGCCGGTCGCTCAGTGGAACCAGGCAACGGCGCTGCTGAATAATCCGGTCGGTACCGGGCCGTTTAAGGTGAAAAAATTTGTACCGGATCAGTACGTTGAACTGACGCGTAATGAAGATTACTTCAAAGGCAAACCGGCGCTGGAATCACTGATCTTTAAAGTAGCGAATCGCGATACCGCCCAGTCTGAGCTGCTGAATGGCGAACTGGATGTCGCCGAGCTCTCGTCGTTTAACCCTGCTGATTTAGCACTGTATAAAAAAGCGGGCGTCAATCTGGTGATACAGAACGGCGTCAGCGGGCAGTATCTGACGATAAACCACCGGGATCCGCTGCTGGCCGATGTGCGACTGCGTGAAGCCCTGCTGTATGGCATCGACCGCCAGGGGATCATCAATAATCTGTTGTACGGCAATGGTCAGATTTTCAATGCCAAAATTCATCCTCAGGACCCGGCTTATCCTGACGATCTCAATCCTTTCCCACACTCCGTCGAAAAAGCGAATGCGTTGCTTGATGCCGCCGGATGGCGGGCTCGGGCAAGCGATGGTATTCGCATAAAAGCAGGCAAGAGACTGGCCTTCACCTTGCAGGTGCCAACCGGTAACCGCACCCGTGAACAATCGGCCAGTATTATTCAGCAGAACCTTAAAGCGATTGGTGTCGAAATCACTATTAACGTCGGCGATTTCAATTCAACGCTGGCGATTTTACAAAATCCCAAAACACCTTTCCAGCTGCTGCTGATGGGCGGTATGTTCCGTCCCGGTCAATACAGTAACAACTACTGGTGGGAGCGGTTCAGCGATGCCCAGCTGACGCAGCTTGGTGATAAAGCCAACAGCACCGTCGACAATGAGCCGCGCATTGTGCTGCTTAAACAGTGGGCAAAGCGGCAAAATGAACTGGCGATGATTGGCTGGCTGTATATACCCAACGTCGGCTACGCGGTGAATCCGCAGGTGACGGGCTATCATCCCTACCCTTACGAAGCCTTTGGCAACGTTTACCAGTGGGCGAACCAGCCGCAATAAAGCGGGAGATATTATGCTAAGCACTTATTTTCTGCGCCGCCTGCTGATCGCCTTACCGGTGATGCTGGGAATTTCCGTGCTGGTGTTTGCTTTGATCAACCTGCAACCCGGCGACCCGTATGCGTTAATGATCGATCCCAGTGCGCCGCCGGCGGTGAAAGAAGCCCTGCTGCAACAGGTGGGCTATTACGATCCCTGGTATGTGAAATACCTGAAGTGGCTGTGGCGCATGGCGCACGGGGATTTTGGCTATTCGCTGCATTATCGCGACCAGGTCAGCACGGTTATCGCCTCACGCATCGGTAATACCCTGTTACTGGCCGGTGCCGCTCTGCTGATCGCGCTGCTGATTGCGCTACCGGCCGCGGTGTTTTCCGCCTTAAAGCGCCAGTCGGCCATCGATTACCTGGCAACCGGCTTCAGTGTGGTGTGCATTTCAGTTCCGGCATTCTTTATGGGGCTGCTGTTGATTAAAGTGTTTGCCGTCGATCTGCGCTGGCTACCGGTATCGGGCAAAGTCACGTTGGGGAAAAGTTTCACGCAAACCGGCTATCTGATTGATGTGGCTCGCCATCTGCTGTTACCGGCGCTGGTGCTCGGCCTGATGAACAGTGCGATATTTATCAAGTATCTGCGTACCAGTATGGTCAGCATTCTCGAACAGGATTTTATTCGCGCCCTGCGCGCCAGAGGGTTAGAGACCTCATCCATTATCTGGCGACATGCACTGAAAAATGCCGCCCGGCCAATTATTACCATTCTCTCGCTGGAAATTCCGGTGCTGTTTTCCGGGGCGCTGATGACCGAAACGGTTTTCTCCTGGCCGGGTATTGGTCGCCTTAACTACGAAGCGGTGCTTAACCGCGATTACAGCCTGTTAATGGGGATTATTATGCTGCTGGCGCTGATTACCCTCGCCGCCAATTTGATCGCCGATCTGCTGTATGCGCTGATCGATCCGCGCGTAAGGATCGGCTCATGACGCAGATCGCTAACGCGCCTCCGGTCAGCGTCCCGCCGCCATCCGCCATGCTGCTGCGCCGCTTCTGCCGAAGCCGCACCGGGGTAATCGGCGCAGTGTTACTGCTGCTGATTGTGGCGCTGGTAATCGTGCTCCCCGGCTTAAGTTCGCTCGACCCGAATCAGATTGATTTAACCCGCATCGAGCAGCCGCCTTCGGCCAGTCACTGGCTCGGCACTGACGAACTGGGGCGTGACGTATTTATCCGGCTGTGGCAAGGCGGACAGGTGTCGCTGCTGGTGGCTTTCAGCGCCATGCTGCTCCAGCTGGTGATTGGCATTATTCTCGGCGGTCTGGCCGGTTACTTCGGCAAATGGACGGATATGCTGATTATGCGCCTGACGGAAACCGTGATGTGTTTCCCGTTCTATGCCATCGCCATCACCATGGCGGCCATTCTCGGTGCCAGCAGCTGGAACGTGATTATTATTATCGGCTTGCTGAACTGGACCGGCGTCGCCCGGCTGGTGCGCGCCGAATTCCTCACCCTGCGCTCGCTCGATTACGTTGATGCAGCACGGGTGATGGGGATCGGTCATCGCCAAATTATCCTGCGGCATCTGCTGCCCAATGCGCTGCCACCGGTCATCGTCTACGCCACGCTGGCGGTTGCCACCGGCATTCTGGCCGAAGCCGCACTGAGTTTCCTCGGTCTCGGCGTGAAACAGCCCGCGCCCAGCTGGGGCAATATGCTGTCAGCGGCACAGAATATGCGCGTGCTGAGCAATGAGTGGTGGCTGTGGTTACCCCCCGGTTTACTGGTTTTCACCCTGGTTTTATCGATCAATTTTATCGGCGATGCCCTGCGCCACGCCCTTGACCCACAGTCCGGCCAGTCCTGAGCGGCTCGCTGACGCAACACTGGAGAGTACAATGACATCGTCCCTGAGCACGCAAGAACAAGCGCTGATTCCGGCCATTGAGCAGTGGATTGAGCAACATCGCGAGCAGCTGATTGAAGATCTGGCCAGCTGGATCGAAATTCCCAGTATCAGCCGTGCCGATCGCGGCGTCGAGGGCGCGCCGTTTGGCGCAGAGTGCCAGCAGATACTGGAGCGAGCATTGACGCTGGCACAGCAGGCGGGCTTTACAACCGAAAACCATCAGGGTTACGCCGGTTCGGTGATTTATGGCAATCATGCCAAAGATATCGGCCTGATCGGCCATCTGGATGTGGTGCCGCCGGGTGATAACTGGCTCTATCCACCGTTTACGCTGACCCGCAAGGGTGAGTTTGTCATTGGTCGCGGCGTGGCCGATAACAAAGGACCGGCGATTGCCGATCTCTATTTGCTGAAATTAATTCGCGATCTGAATATTCCGCTGTCGCATAACCTGCGCATCGTCTACGGGCTGGCGGAAGAGACCAATATGGCAGATCTGGCGTGGTACAGCCAGCATGGCCCGGTGCCGGAAGTGTCCATCGTGACCGATGGCCGTTTTCCGGTAAATAATGCGCAGAAAGGCCAGATTACTTTGCATCTTGCCGCGCCGGTCAGCCCGCTGCTGGCAAACTTTAGCGCCGGTATCGCCAGCAATAGCGTGCCTGAACGCGCCAGCATTGAGCTTCCTGACGGCGATTTTTCAGCGGTGAATGAGCGTATCGCCACCCTCTCCGGACTGTCCGCCGGACGCCTGACGGCAGAACCTCTGACGTCCGGCCTGCGCCTGAATGCGGAGGGGATCGCCGGACATGCCGCCTTCCCGGAAGGCACCCTGAGCGCAGTGCGCGTGCTGTTCTCAGCGCTGCTGGAGCTGAAGCTGGTCAACGACCACGACCGTCCGCTGATTACCTTCTTTGAGCGTTTTCTGCGTTCGCCGTTTGGTGAGCAGGCAGGGATCGCCTTTGCCGATGAGGAATCCGGCAAACTCACGTTTAATGCGGGAATCTGGTCGGGTGATGCGGCAAAGAATACGCTGAATATCACGCTGGATATTCGTTATCCGGTACTGACCGGTGCTGAACAGGTGCTGGCGGCGTTGCAGGAAACCGTTGCGCCACAGGGTATTACCCTGACCTCCTGGCGTGATGTACCGCCCTTCTATTTGCCCGTCGACGATCGGCGGATTCAGTTGCTGCAACAGACATGGAACGATCTCAGCGGTCGGGCTGATAAGCCGTATGCGATGGGCGGCGTGACCCATTCAAAAGTCCTGCCGCGTGCGATTACCTTCGGCCCGGGTTACGCCCGCACGCCGGAGACTTCGCCGGATTTCCTGCCCGCCGGTCACGGTTTGCCGCATGGCGCGGATGAAGTGGTGCACATTCCTTCGCTGCTGGCGGCGCTGCCGGTGTATGTGATCGCACTGATCCGTCTTGATCGCTGGTTACAGAGCCAGTCTTAGGGAGCGCGCTATGTCGCATTCATCCGCATCGTCGCCATTGCTGCGTGTGACGGCGCTGAACGTTGGGTTCCGGCAGCAACCGTTGCTGCATAATATCAGCTTCGATCTTGATTACGGCGAGGTGCTGGCGCTGGTCGGCGAGTCCGGTTCCGGCAAAAGCCTGACGGCGCTGTCGATCATCGGGTTGCTGCCCGCAGCAGCACAAATCCGCGGCAGCATCCATTTCGCCGGACGCGATCTGTTAACCGCTGATGCACGGGCATTACACTCGCTGCGCGGTAAAAATATCGCGATGATCTTTCAGGATGCACGCCAGGCGCTCGATCCACTGTTTACCATCGGCCAGCAGCTAACTGAAACCCTGCACCGCCATGATCCCGGACTGCGCCGCCAGCAGGCGCAGCAGCAGGCGATTACCCTGCTGGAAGAGGTGGAAATCGCCAATGCCGCCAGCCAGTATCATGCTTATCCCCATCAGCTGTCGGGCGGACAGTGTCAGCGGGTGATGATTGCCATCGCGCTGGCGGGTCAGCCGCAGTTGTTGATTGCTGACGAACCCACGACGGCATTGGATGTGACGGTGCAAAAAGAGATATTGCAGCTGCTGCGTCGCCTACGGCAGCAGCGCGCTATCGCCATCCTGTTGATTACTCACGATATGGGGGTGGTTGCCGACAGCGCCGACCGGGTACTGGTGCTACGTGACGGTCGGATGACAGAACAGGCAACCGTCAGCGCACTGTTCAGCCAGCCGCAGACCGCTTACAGCCGCCAGTTGCTCGACGCGGTACTGCGGCTGGAATCACCTCAGTACCGGCAACCGGATGGCGCATCAGCGCCGCCTATCACTATCGACCGGTTGCAGGTTAACTATTTGCGCCGTGGAAAGAAATTTACCGCGCTACAGGATATTTCCCTGACGCTGGAGGCGGGCTCGACGCTGGGTATCGTCGGCGAATCCGGCTCCGGTAAATCGACGCTGGGGCGGGCATTAGCCGGTTTAGTGCCGATTGCCGCGGGCGATATTTACCTTGATGGTATCCCTCTGCGGCAGGCCTCGCCAGCGCAGTGGCTGATATTGCGCCGCAAAATCGGCATGGTTTTTCAAAGCCCGCGCAGTGCGATAAACCCGCGCTTTACCCTGCAACAGGCGATTGCCGAACCGTTACAGGCACACACTTCTCTGAGCTGGCGTGAGATCCAGCAGCAGGTCGCCGCGCTGCTTGAGCAGGTCGGGCTGGACGTGGCATTAGCCGCGCGCTATCCGCATCAGATCTCAGGCGGACAGTGCCAGCGCGTGGCTATCGCGCGGGCGCTGGCGCTCAAACCGGCGCTGCTGATTGCCGATGAACCCACCTCAGCACTGGATGTGTCGGTACAGGCCACCATCCTGAATTTACTGAAAAACTTGCAGCGCGAACTGAAATTTAGCTGCCTGTTAATCAGTCACGATCTGGCGGTGGTCAGCCAGTTATGCCAGAAAGTCGCGGTGCTACAGCACGGAGAACTGATGGAATATGGTGAAACTGGCGCAGTATTGCATCGGCCACAACATGCCTACACCCGACAGCTGGTGGACTGTATTTTACCGCTGCCGCACTGATTCCCACTGTACTGCATTCTGTTAGCTATCCGCGCAATGTACGCTATTTTTGTAGTACAAAGATGAGGAAAAATCTGGCAATCGCGGTAAAGTACGCTGTCAGATTTTTTGCCAGGGAGAGCGTATGACCATCGCCAAAACCGACCGTATTATTACCACCCTCGGCAGCCAGATTGTCAGCGGCAAATATGTGCCGGGCACCTCGCTGCCGACCGAGGCCGAGCTCTGTGAGGAGTTTGCCACCTCACGCAATATCATCCGTGAAGTTTTCCGCTCGCTGACAGAAAAGCGACTGGTGGAGATAAAACGCTACCGTGGCGCGTTTGTTGCACCGCGTAAGCAGTGGAATTTTCTCGACACCGACGTGTTGCAGTGGGTACTGGATAATCAGTACGACCCGGAGCTGATTGCAGCGATGAGTGAAGTGCGTAACCTGGTCGAACCGGCCATTGCCCGCTGGGCCGCCGAACGCGCCACCTCCAGCGATTTAACGCTCATCGAAGCCGCGCTGAATGATATGGTGGCCAATAACCAGGATCGTCAGGCGTTTAACGAGGCGGATATTCGCTATCACGATGCCGTGCTGCAAGCCGCGCATAACCCGGTTTTACAGCAGCTGAATGTCGCGATCCGTTCGCTACAGCGCGTGGTGTTTGAGCGAACCTGGATGGGGGATGCCGCAAATATGCCGAAAACGCTACAGGAACATAAAACGCTGTATGACGCCATTCGCCATCAGAATCCACAGGCCGCCGAGCAGGCCGCGCTGGCGATGATTGCCAGCTCCACTCAACGGCTGAAAGATATTTCCTGAGGGTTATTTAACCTGTTACGGGCGGATTTTTTCCGCCCATATTAAGTAATGATATTATTGAGTGGCTACCTGTAGTTTATTGCTCTGATCTTTCCATAAACTAAATGAAACGGTATAGATACGGCCCGCGGTATTATTCTGCTGATTTTCTTGCGTTACCGCCTGAACTGAAACGCCATAAGCGCGTCCCGACTCAAATTGATAGCCAAATAGCGGCACACAGCGTTGGGATGAAAGATAAATAGGTTTGTTATGGATAAAAACCTTTCTTAATCGTTCCTCACTACCGGTTCCATTAATTTCCACGGAGAGCAGAAACTCCCCTTCTGCCGCCGGAACCAGCACGCAAACATGATCATTCAGCGTGAAAACGTTAGCTGGGAAAATTTTCGGTCTGGGATCTGCCGATTCGCAACCTGCCAGAATAAATACCAGGAGAAGTAAAATAGAAGATTTCATCATACGCTCACCTATTTTCCAGGAAATTGGATAACGTTTTTTGATAAAGGATGGAATTTCTCTACTTCCGGCATCGCCACGGTATGTCACGACCTTTCCTGGACTTCGCTGAAAATCCCACTCCACATAACCATATTTAATTAACAGCCAGTAATCAGCGATGATTTGTGCTTGTTGCTCAAGGGAGTAATCACTCAGCATTTTATCGTGATTGAGTTCATAGGTATAATTCGCAGCCCAACTAAAAAAACCACGAGTTCTGACCCACATTTTTTTTGATGCTGCCAAACATGTGCCATCTCGTGAATAAATATATGCTTCAGGTTAAGACCCACTTCAGTTGCTGAAAAGTCACTCCGATACAGCTCTTTCCTGAAGTAAATCTCCCCATTGGGTGCCATTGCCGTATATTTTCGCTGTAATCCTGCGGGTAAATAGCTATCACAGTGAATCCATACTTTAGGATAAATAATCCTCCCTGCAAAAACCTGGCGGGCAAGTTCAATCTCTCTGAGCGTCAGAAGGCGCAGAGTGCCTTCCTTAATTTCTGAATCCATGTAGTCTGACTCCCTGTCAGTAAACTTATCCAGATAATACCGATACGTCACCACCTCGTCTATAGTAAAAATATGCATGTCTACGTGGCAGAATAACGTAATTTAACACCTTAATAATTCTAAATAATATTATTAAAATAAACCAGCATAAATTAATCCTTCCTCTCCAGCGCCTTACAGGTAAAATAAGCTCCGCATACGCATACCATCACCGGAACAAAATAGTCGTGGTTCATCCGGGTAAACTCCATAATTAACACCACTGCGGTAAGCGGCATTTGCATTGATGCGGCAAGAAAGGAAGCGCCGCCCACCAGCACGAAGCTGCTGCTGTCCCCGCCCGGCAGTACGGTTTGCCATGCCATATACAGCAACATACTCAGTAGCGCGCCAACGGTCAGTCCGGGCGTCAGTAATCCCCCTTCAGCCCCCGCGCGCAGTACCGCCAGGATAACCATCAGTTTCAGTACCAGTAAGGTGGCGGCCAGCGCCAGGCCGAGACCATTATTTAGCGCTAACTGCATCGGCCCTTTGCCATTACCGGGAAGTTGCGGGAAGAACAGGCTTAATCCAGCCAGCAGCGTAAAGGCCAGCAGTGAGTAAACCGGCATTTGCCAGTTAGTTCTTACCTTACACCGCACGCCCGTGGTGAGCTTACGAAAACCCCACGCCGCGCCGCCGAGCATCGGCCCCGCAACCAGCGCCCATAACACCAGCGAATGAGTGACTTCTCCGGCAACGAAGTGATATTGCGACTCGTTGCCGAGGCCGAAGGTCGCCACCCAGGCAGCAATCGCCGAGGTGATCATCGCGGCCAGTACGCTTTCCCAGCGAAACGATACCAGTAACACTTCAAGGGTAAACAGCGCGCCCGCCAGCGGCACATTATAGACCGCAGCCAGACCGGCTCCGGCACCACAGGCCAGCAAAGTCCGGGAATCTTCCCGCGATAACCCCAGACGACGAGCCACCACACCGGCGGTCAGCGCACCGATTTCACGCGGCGCAACTTCACGCCCTAAAGGAGAACCCAGCGCCACGGTAATAATTTGCAGCAGCGCATGGATTAGCGTGGTGAAAAAAGGCATCGGCTTGCCCGGATCTTTCACCACCGCGCTAATTGAAACCCGCGGTTTGCCAAAGCGCGCCAGCAGCCACCATCCACACCCGGCGACCAGCCCGGCACCGACAATCACCGCAAAACGCCGTTGCGCACTGGCGTCAGTCACCCCTTGCAGAAAAGATTCGGTGCCAACCACTTCATCCATGCTGTAGCCAAACGCCAGATGCTGGATAGCATGGAGTAATAATGCCAACAGCATCGCTCCCACTCCGGCGATGATTCCGGTCAGCACCAGTGCCAAAACTCGATGAAAAATCAGATTACTGCTGGTGCCTTGTGTCATACGTTCAAAGCCTTAACTAATTAATAGGCTAACTATAACCAGAATTAGATTAATCGCAGGTCAACGAGAACTTTCTGTGGATTAGGCCGATCGGTTAAGTACTTTCGACGCCGCGTTTCCTCCACGGCAGTGCTCCCGGACGCCGGTGCCGGGTTAGCTTACATTCCCGCTTACCCCTTGACTAACATACCGTTTTCGTTAAGGTTCATAACCTGATTGTAAAGGAATAACCGCTGGTGAATACTCAATACGCCTTACGCCGCCTGAGCCTGCCGGAGCAGTGGCGCAGTGACCCTTTCCGCATCATCTTTATGCTGGCAATGATGGTGTTCTGGTCGGCGATTATCGTCTGGATATTACCGCTGTTCAGCCACGGCAATACGCAAGCTGCGTTTATCGGTATGCTCAGTGGATTATCGGTTAACTTCTGGCTGACCTGCATTGCGCGTTTGCGCATCGAACAAGTTAACCCTCCTTATGCGGTAATCGCTTTACTGGAACGCTTTAACTATCAGCAAACCGCTGACGGTTACTACGACCTGAAGCTTGCAGGTTATAAAAAATTTAAAGCTCAGCGCATTTATCTGACACAGCAGGAAGATACGCTGGTGATAACCGGCCCCTGTAACGTCCTGAAAAAAATCATTAAAAATATTAACCCGCTTCCCCTTAACCGTTAAGTTAACGGTTAACATCATCGGCGATAAAACCTTTTTCCCCCGCCAGCAGCGGCCAGATTTTCGCCCCCCTCTCCCGCGTTTGCGCTTTTTTCACCGCCACATTGCAAAGTGAGAAAGACGCTCTATAGTTCGAGGGTGATTTTTTACGAGGAACACCCATGAGATTCAAAGGATTAACTAAAGGTTTCTTTATCCTTATACTGTTTATTGTCACCATCGCCTTCTTCGATGTGCTTGCACCTTATTACTCCGCTATTTTATGGGCAGCTATCCTGGCAGTGATTTTCCATCCATTAAAATCAAAGATCCGACAGAAACTGGGTGATAAAAACGGACTGGCGGCATTTCTTACCTTGCTGGTGATTTGCCTGATTGTTTTTACCCCGCTGGCGATTATTGCCTCTTCTCTGGCGATTGAAGTCAATATGGTTTACAGCAAACTCCAGGGTAACAATACGCAATTCCCGGTGGTACTGGCGGAGCTATTGCAGCATCTGCCTGGCTGGGCCAGAAACTTTCTTGCCGAGCATAATCTTGATAATGCAGCTGAAATTCAGCAAAAACTTTCCGACGTCGCGCTGAAAGGCGGGCAATATCTTGCCGGCAGCGTTTTTCTGATTGGTAAAAGCACGTTCAGTTTCACAATTGGCTTCGGCATTATGCTTTACCTGCTGTTCTTCCTGCTGAAGGACGGTTCGTATCTGGTGGGCCTGATCCTGGAAGCACTGCCGCTCTCTACCCACGTTAAACATCATCTGTTTATGAAGTTCGCGGCAGTCTCCCGCGCGACGGTAAAGGGGACGGTCATTGTCGCGGTGGTACAGGGTGCGCTTGGCGGGATTGCCTTCTGGATTACCGGCATTGACGGTAGCGTATTGTGGGGCGCACTGATGGCATTCCTGTCACTGATTCCGGCGGTGGGTTCAGCCATTATTTGGGTACCGGCGGCCATCTATTTCTTCGCCACCGATATGCTGTGGCAGGGCATATTTATCGTGCTGTTCTTTGTGGTGGTGATCGGTCTGGTAGATAACATCTTACGTCCGCTGCTGGTCGGCAAAGACACCAAAATGCCAGACTATATGATCCTGATTGCCACCCTTGGCGGTATGGAAGTGTATGGCATTAATGGCTTTGTTATCGGCCCGCTAATCGCGGCACTGTTTATTGCGTGCTGGAATCTGTTATCCGGTCGTGATAACAAAAGTAACGCGGAAGAAATTGATGATGAGTTTATTGAAGAAGGGAAAAATCATTCTGTCGAGTAAATTGGCAGGGTGATGGCGTAGAGGTAAAAACTGGCCCTTATCTGGGCCAGTTTGCTGACCACTGCGGAAAGGCCATGCATGACGGTTCGCTATGCGCGTCGTGAGGGCAAAGCGAGCTTGCGGCCGGCGCCCTGACCCTATCCAGGCTGTCGATAAAGTAACACCAGGATGTTAGACTCCAGTTTTCCAGAAGCCATTGATTCAGATAATGTTAAAACTGTTTGCCAGATATACTTCAATAGGCGTTCTGAACACGCTGTTACATTGGTTGATTTTTGTAATATGTTTTTATGGGTTTCATACAAACCAGGCGTTGGCAAATTTCGCCGGGTTCATCGTGGCTGTCAGTTTCAGCTTCTTCGCTAATGCCCGATTCACATTTAAATCATCAACCACCGCGATGCGTTACATGATGTACATTGGGTTTATGGGAGCATTAAGTGCTGCTGTAGGCTGGGCTGCCGATAAGTGCGCATTGCCGCCACTGGTTACTCTGGTCACTTTTTCCGCTATCAGTCTGGTATGCGGTTTCATCTATTCAAAGTTTATTGTCTTCAGGAATGCGAAGTGAGCATTTCTCCGGTCGTGCCGCGGGAATATATTGGCAGTTTATGTGCTGAGGTTAGGCAAAGAAGGCGTTACATTTTTAAGGCAAATGAACATGGTTAGAATTGATAAGAAAGAAGCAGGTATTTACTTTGGCCTGGCATTAATTTTCTTTATGCCATTGTTAATGGCTGGTGTTTATTACCGGGATGATCTGGACAGGGCCACAACGGGAGCGTTTGGCTGGGGAGTTTTAGGCAGGCCTCTTGCCGACCTTATTTTAAAGTTTATCACCTCATCATCAAATCGCGCCGTCGATATATTCCCTTATTCTATTATTTACTCCTCGCTCTGTCTTTCTCTGGCATGCCTGATACTGGGAAAATACCTGGCAAGAAATAATGTAAAGCATCACGTGCTGATATCAGCAATGATGATTTTCAATCCTTTTTTCCTGCAAAATATAGCTTACAGATTTGACAGTTTAGGGATGTCGGTAGCGTTAGCTTTAGCGGTTTTTGCTTTCGCGTTTAGCGGAAAAAGGAAAATAAGCGCTTATGGCATTCCTGTCGCGGTACTGGTTGCCTCACTCAGCACCTACCAGACATGTGCAAATATTTTTATCGCATTAGTTGCATTAGAAGTTTTGATCCTGGCAAAACAGAATAACCGCAAAGAAATAGTCAACACGCTGTTATTCAGAGCCTTGCAGTACGTTGCATCATATGTTGCATATATGCTTATTGTGGCCCCCTTTTTTGGTGGCAGTAATGCACGCTCGGAATTAATATCACTCAGTGACGTGGCATTGTTTTTAGCAAATATTTCAGAGATGAACTCATTTATCAGGAGTTATTTTAAAGGCGTGACATTATGGTACTATCTTGTGCCGGTGTTATTTTCCGCTCTGTGCTTTATGGTGGCGGCCAGAAACCGGAACGCCGTCGTCGTTTCCGCGATATCTTTAGTGTTATCTGCCATTATTTTCTACATATCACTTCTCGGCCCGCTCATTTTATTAAAATCCCCGCCAATTGCGCCTCGCTCATTTGTCGGATTTGGTATTTCGGGTGTTATTTTAGCTTATATGATTTCATCTTCCTTATCCAAGGCTAACTGGATACTGCTACTGCCGGTTATTGCGTCTCTGTCTTTTAGCGCGCAACTTGGCAACGCGATGAGCTTGCAGCGAGAATATGAGAAAAATGTATTTGCAGCGATTACAAAAGATTTAATAAATCGAACAGATATTCATGATGTAAGATTTACAGGAATAGCGAACTACAGCCCGATGACCTATAGCATTGTCAATGGAAGGAAGATTTTTGATCCTTTTATCAGCCGGGCATCAGAATGGATAGCGGCGTTCCAGATTAACGAAATGGGTCTCAAAAATGTCTGTCTTGGCTACGGTAAAGGGAATGAAACCAGGAAAGCTCTGGAAGGGATGAAAGAGAACCGAGTATCGACTAATTCCAACTACTCTGTTTACTTAAAAGACTCTCAGGCGATAATCGTGCTGGGTGATGGCCGCTGATGCGGCCTGTTTAAGACGATACATGCCAGATGCAGCCAGCCGGTGCGCCAGAGTACCCGGTTATGGAATAGTGGCCTTCAGCCAACTCATTACCAACCTGACTAATCAACTGGAGTCTGTATGGAAAACACAAAACATGCACTTATCATCGGCGCTTCGCGTGGTCTTGGATTAGGCCTGGCGAATACGCTGGCTGAGCGCGGCTGGCAGGTCACCGCCACCACCCGTAATACCCTCCCTGAATGTCACGCTGCCATCAACTGGCTGACGCTGGATATCAATGATGCGGCGCAGCGCAGCACCGTTAAGCAGTCGCTTAACGACAAGCAGTTTGAGGTGATTTTTGTTAATGCAGGCGTGTTCGGGCCAGCGCATCAGGATTTAAAACAGACCAGCGACGAGGAAATGCTCTCGCTGTTTATCACCAACACGATTTCCCCGGTACGCTGCGCGGCGGAATTGCAGCCTCTGCTGGCAGCCGATAGCGGTATTCTGGCATTGATGTCATCGCAGCTGGGCAGCCTGAGTGAAAATCCTTCGGGCGCTTATCCGCTGTACTCCGCCAGTAAGGCTGCGCTGAATATGCTGTCGCACCAACTGAGAGAAAGCACGGATCCACAGCGCCAGACGCTGCTGTGCGTGCATCCGGGTTGGGTTCAGACCGATATGGGTGGTTCCGATGCGACTCTGACCGTCAGTCAAAGTGTAAATGGCCTGGCGGACCAACTGGATAAATGGCGCGGCAAAGGGGGTCATCACTATATTGACTATGCTGGCAACCAGCTTGCCTGGTAGTCGGTAAGCGAAATAAAGCGGGTTTTAGTTAATCAGTTGTAATATGAGATGATTGATTAAAACCCGTATTTACCCGCTACTTCCTCACATCCATCACCATTCTCACCGCCAGCCCGGCCAATACCGTTGCCATTAACCCGCGCTGCACCCGTTGCCATAACGGGCGACCGGCAAGGAACGCGGCAATAAAACCGGCGGTAAAAATCAGCGTGGCATTAACCAACATACTGATAACGATCTGACTAAAGCCCAACGTCAGCGATTGCGCCAGCACACTGCCTTGCGTCGGGTCGATAAACTGCGGCAGCAAAGAGAGATAGAGCACGGCGGCTTTCGGATTCAGCAGATTGGTAATCAGCCCCATGGTAAATAGCTTACGCGAGCTGTCGGGCTTAAGAGTGCGCAACTGAAAAGGCGAGGTTCCGCTGCGCAGCGACTGCCAGGCCAGCCACAACAGATAGAGCGCACCGGCGATGCGTAATGCGTCATAAGCCAGCGGCACCGCCATCACCAGCGCGGTGATGCCGAGCGCAGCGCACAGCATATAAAACACAAAGCCGAGCGCCACGCCAGCCAGCGAGATCAGTCCGGCTTTATGCCCCTGACAGACAGATCGCGACAGCAGATAAATCATATTGGGTCCGGGCGTCAGCACCAGACCCAGTGCGATAGCGGCAAACGGCAACCATTGCGTCAGCGTCATCTTTTTTCTCCTGTCAGCGCTGAAATTTATCCGCGAATCGTATCGTCGCCGTAAGCAATCCACTTGTAGGTGGTCAGAGCTTCCAGTCCCATTGGGCCACGCGCATGCAATTTCTGCGTGCTGACCGCCACTTCCGCACCTAAACCAAACTGACCGCCGTCAGTGAAACGGGTGCTGGCATTCACATACACCGCCGATGAATCGACCTGTTTCACAAAGCGATCGGCGTTCTGAATGCTGCGAGTCAGGATAGCGTCAGAGTGCTGGGTGCCATGCTCGCGAATATGCGCGATGGCTTCGTCCATATCGGCCACGACTTTAACGTTAAGATCCAGCGACAGCCATTCGTCGTTATAGTCGGCCTCTTTTACCGCCACCACTTCTGCCGGGCCAGCCTGCAAAGTCGCGAGAGATTGCGGGTCGGCGTGCAGTGTAATGCCCTCTTCCGCCATCCGGCGGCTGAGTGCTGGCAGGAAAGCCGGCGCAATCGCCTGGTCGATTAACAGCGTTTCCACCGAGTTACAGGCGCTTGGACGCTGTTTCTTGGCGTTCACAATCACTTTCATCGCCGCATCCCGCTCAATCGATTGATCGACAAAGATATGGCAGACGCCGATGCCACCGGTGATCACCGGAATCGTCGACTGTTCGCGACACAGCTTATGCAGCCCGGCACCACCGCGCGGGATCAGCATATCGACATAACGGTCGAGCTTCAGCAGCTGATTCACCAGCTCACGATCCGGGCTTTCAATCGCCTGTACCGCGCCAGCCGGTAAGCCGTGCTGTTGCAGCGCACGCTGAATCACCCGCACCGTGGCAGCATTGGTGCGATAAGTCTCTTTACCGCCGCGCAGAATCACCGCGTTGCCGGTTTTCAGACACAGTGACGCCACATCCACCGTAACGTTAGGACGCGCTTCGTAAATCACGCCGACCACGCCCAGCGGTACGCGGCGACGTTCGATACGCAGGCCGCTATCCAGCTGGCCGCCATCGATCAGTTCGCCGACCGGGTCGGCCAGATTGCACACCTGACGCACATCATCAGCAATGCCTTTCAGACGCGGCGCATTGAGCATCAGGCGATCAAGCAGCGCTTCACTCATGCCATTCTGCCGCGCATCGGCCAGATCCTGCTCATTCGCCGCCAGAATTTCCGCGCTCTGCGCTTCAAGACTCCCGGCGATAGTCAGCAGTACCTGATTTTTCTGCGCGGTAGATAATACCGAAAGTTGATAAGAAGCAGCTTTCGCGGCTTTACCCATTTCCACAAGCATCGAAAGCTCCTTAACTGACAATCATATCGTCGCGATGTACAGCAACCGGACCATATTCGTAACCGAGAATTTCACTGATTTGCTGGCTGTGATGGCCGGCAATCATCCGCATCGCATCGCTGTTGTAGCGCGAGACGCCGTGAGCCACATCACGGCCCAGCAGATTGCGGATGCGGATCACTTCACCACGTGAGAAGTTGCCCTCTACCTGGCGGATGCCCTTCGGCAACAATGAACTGCCGCGCTCCAGCATCGCCGACAGCGCACCGTCATCAATCACGATTTCACCGGCCGGTGGAGCACCAAAGATCCAGCGTTTGCGGTTTTCCAGCGGGGTTTCCAGCGCATGGAAACGGGTGCCGACCGGCTTGCCATCAATCACATCGCCAATCACGCCCGGACGGCTACCGGCGGCGATAATCACATCAATACCGGCACGACACGCCACATCGGCGGCCTGCAATTTGGTCGCCATCCCGCCGGTGCCCAGCCCGGAGACGCTGTCACCGGCAATGGTGCGCAACGCGTCATCAATGCCGTGGACATCGCTAATCAGTTCGGCTTGCGGATTATTGCGCGGATCGGCGGTAAACAGCCCTGGCTGGTCAGTCAGCAGCAGCAGCTTATCGGCACCGCCCAGCATCGCCGCCAGCGCCGACAGGTTGTCGTTATCACCGACTTTGATTTCAGCGGTAGCCACCGCATCGTTTTCATTGATAACCGGAACGATATGGTTATCCAGCAGCGCGCGCAACGTATCGCGCGCGTTCAGAAAGCGCTCGCGATCTTCCATATCGGCGCGCGTCAGCAGCATTTGCCCGATATGGATGCCATAAATTGAAAACAGCTGTTCCCACAGCTGAATCAAACGGCTCTGCCCGACCGCCGCCAGCAGCTGCTTGGAAGCAATGGTCGGCGGCAGTTCGGGGTAACCGAGATGCTCACGTCCGGCCGCCATCGCGCCAGAAGTAACGATAACAATACGATGGCCCGCTGCGTGCTGTTGCGCGCATTGGCGAACCAACTCAACAATATGTGCCCGATTCAGTCGGCGTGAACCGCCGGTCAGGACGCTGGTACCCAGTTTTACCACCAGGGTCTGGCTGCCGCTCATTATTTCCTGCCATTGCTAAAAAGAGTGCAAAGAAACATTTTTAACAGGTGTGACGCGTGATGCCAACAGCCAGCGCGGGAAAAGCACGATTTAACGCCGACAATCCGTTAGACCAAAAGTTCGCAATTAACAAGAAACCATCAGAACTGTCATCAAACGTTCATCACCGACAGGTAAAACGTTCCTGCGTTTACAACAGCCTACGTGGCAAAAAATTATTTTACCTATTCGGGAAGTGGATTAAATGAACAACAGCGCTTTGGCAATTTTCACAGCAGCACTGGCCCTGACCAGCACAGCACACGCAGCGGAAGTTTATAATAAAGACGGCAATAAACTGGACTTCTACGGCAAAGTGAAAGCCATGCACTATCTGAGCGATACCGCGAGTAATGACGGCGATAAGTCATACGTGCGTATCGGTTTTAAAGGCCAGACGCAGATTAACGAGCTGATGACCGGCTACGGCCAGTGGGAATACCATCTGCCGGCCAGCAATGCGGAAAGCGACGGCACGGCCGGTACCAAAACCCGTCTTGGCTTCGCCGGTCTGAAGTTTGGTGATTACGGCTCGTTTGATTACGGTCGTAACTATGGTCTGATTTACGATGTCGAAGCCTTTACCGATATGATGCCGGAATTCGGCGCGACCGGTTATACCCGCGCCGACAACTATATGCTCACCCGCACCAATGGCGTGGCGACTTACCGTAACAACAACTTCTTTGGTCTGGTCGACGGGCTGAAATTCGCCTTACAGTATCAGGGCAAAAACGAGAGCAGCAGCCGCGCGGACGCCAGCTCTAATGGCGACGGCATGTCAGCCTCACTCGGCTATCAGTTGCTGGATGGTCTGACGCTGAATGGTGCACTCTCTTCCTCTAACCGCACTCAGTCGCAGAAAGCGGCGGCGTATGGTACAGGCGATAAAGCCGAAGCCTGGGCAACCGGCCTGAAGTATGACAATAACAACGTCTACCTGGCGGCGACGTATGCAGAAACGCGTAATATGTCGCCGATTAGCGGAACCGCCCGGATTGCCGGTAGCGATGTGCGCGTCAGCGGCTATGCCAATAAACTGCAAAATATTGAGTTAGTCGCGCAGTACCAGTTTGATTTTGGTTTACGCCCGTCACTGGCGTATGTGCAGACCAAAGCAAAAGATATCGAAAACGGTGTGGGCGACGCGGATATTTATAAGTTTGCTGACGTCGGCGCGACTTACTACTTCAATAAAAACATGTCGCTGTTCGTTGATTACAAAATCAACCTGATGGATAACGACAATAAGCTGGCGCAAAACACCGACGATATTGTTGCGGTGGGGATGACCTACCAGTTCTGATGATTCTTTAGCCTGAAAAAAAGGCCGCTCACGCTGTGAACGGCCTTTCTTGTTTATTCAGCGACATTCGCGCAATCAGGCGGTCAATTTAACGGGCTGATCGGTGAAATGCTCCGCCGGGACTAAGCCCAGTTCCATACCCGCCAGTAACTCTTTCAGACGTTCATGGAAGTTACGCAGCGTCTCTTCCAGCTTCTGATTATTTTCTTTACCTTTGATTGCCGTCGGCTTCCAGTTGCCTTCTTTGTCGAACAGACCAAAATGGTACTCATAGGTAAAGCGATCGGATTGCGCCTCTAACTCCATCCACCAGCCCCAGAATTCACGCTCTTCCGGTGCGGGTTTAACATTGACGCAAACTGCCAGACAGTCGAAGAAAAAGCGATCGTTATCGCATTTATTCTCGCGGATATACGGACCCAGAGCAGCGAAACGTTTCATGAGTCGGCTTTTCGGGTGTCCACTCGGTAACGTCATGGTTTAAACCTCCATTGGTGAAGCCACAGTTTTAGCAAACTGTTGAATAATAGCAACTCATCTCGCTAAACGCCTGGCGAGCCAGTCACAAATTTGCTGCAACGCCGCGTCGAAGTTCTTCAGAACCGGCGAGAAGGTGATCGGCAGCAGTTTTCCATCAGCGGAAGAGCTGGCAATTAAGCGCGAATCCTCTGCCGGGCTAAACGGATCGTTTTCCCAGTAGCCCGACAGCATTGGCGTCGGCGTGCGGCGTCCCAGCAATCCTTGCGTTTTTAATGAATAGCGGCTCAGTTCAGTGCGCAGCGAGGAATCATCGGCGTTAGCCATGCCGAGGCGACTGGCGAGCATATCCATATACATAGCTGGCACCGCGTCCTGGCGCTGCGCATCGGTCAACAGACTGTGCACCACCGGCCCGAGACAGGCCACCGCGCGCAGTCGAGACGATTCCAGATAGGCCAGCCGCACCGCCACGTTAGCGCCAAAGCGATAACCAAAGACGGCGACGCGGGTATGATCGATCCACGGAATATTTTCCAGCCCACGCAGCACGTGCTGATGCAGAAAACTGGTGTCCTGCGTCAGCTTGCATTTCGCCGAAAAACCGACCGACGGCATATCCAGCGTCAGCATCGCGATGCCGCGCGGCGCGAGATAATCGTGGAAAAAACGATAGTAATCCGTTTGTAAGGTGTCGAGGCCGCCACACATAATCACCGTCGGATACGGTGCCGACGCCTGTTTCGGCATATGCAGAAATCCGGCAACGGCGCTGCCACCAGGAATGGCAAACTCCAGCTCTTTCAGTTCGCCAGCCAGTCGTGGCGTCGCCTCTTCATACGCGCGATTTGCCAGAGTTTGCGCCTGTTCAGCCAGCTCATCCCCTTTGATATGCGGATATCCGGCAATGCTGTACAGATTGGCGGCATGCAGCCAGCACTCGCCGGCTTCGACGTCATCGCTGGCCTCCATGGCTTTTTGCTGCCACAGCGCTGCCTGCTTTGACCACTCGTAAATCCAGTTGCCACCACGATAGCCAATCACCGTATCAAGATACTTCTCGTTGGTGTGTTCAACTTCGCTCACGGCGATACGCGCCAGCACTTCGCTGATCTCCTGCAACGGTAAACCGCGCCATGCCCACATCAGGCGGTTGATCATGCGATACCAGCCAGCATGGCTTTCACCGTCCAGCGTTGAATGCACATCGGATGTGGGGTGATGGCGGCGTTTTACCAGCGAGGAAGTTTCAGGATGCTTAAAGCGTGGTTTAAACAGTTCTTCACTGAGATTTTTCGGAGTCATTATGACGCTTTCCTTCCTGCACGGCGTGACGGAAGAACAGTTTAGCGCAGTGACAGTCGACGCGACAGGCATAAACAACAACGCCCGGTAAAACCGGGCGTTGTATTAATGTCGATCACTAAAGGGGGGGATTAACCTTTAACGATTGGCGGGATGTAGACCACGCCCATATCCCAGGGCTGCTCGATCCAGGTGTCCTGCGGGATATCGACGACATAATCGTCCACCAGCGGGCGACCCGCTGGTTTCGCGAAGATGGTGACAAAGCGCGCTTTAGGATACATATCACGGATCGCCTGCGCGGTGCCGCCGGTATCGACCAGGTCGTCAATCACGATAAAGCCTTCGCCATCGCCTTCTGCGCGTTTCAGCACTTTCATTTCGCGCTGATTGTCATGGTCGTAACTGGAGATACACACGGTATCAACGTAACGGATGCACAGTTCGCGGGCTAACAAGGAGGCAGGAACCAGACCGCCGCGGCTGACCGCGATGATGCCTTTCCATTGTTCCACAGGAAGCAGGCGCTGAGCCAGTTTACGGGCATGGATCTGTAACATGTCCCAGGTGACGACGTATTTTTCGCTCATAAAAGGAATCCCGGCCAACTATCTTGGCTTAAAAAGTATGCAGTGGGAAAAAGGTTGCGCGAGATTATAAGGATATGAAGCACTAAAAACCAGCACCTGTGCTGCTGGTTGGAGCTTTTTGCCGCGCCTGATTGCGCAAGCCCCGGTAAACGGTGGTATTCTCTGGCTTATCACGTCAGATTCGCTGACGGCGATCTTTTACTGGAAACTTTGCGACGCACCGGGTTAGCCGGTTGCCGAAACAGGAGACTTATCGTGTCTGAACTGTCTCAACTATCACCACAGCCACTGTGGGATATTTTTGCCAAAATCTGCTCTATCCCGCATCCCTCTTATCATGAAGAAGCGCTGGCCGAACATATTCTGTCGTGGGCTAAAGAGAAAGGCTTCTGGGTCGACCGCGATAACGTGGGCAATATTCTGATCCGTAAACCGGCAACGCCGGGGATGGAAAACCGCAAGCCGGTGGCGTTACAGGCGCACCTGGATATGGTGCCACAGAAAAATAATGACACGGTGCACGACTTTACTAAAGATCCGATTCAGCCATGGGTTGACGGCGAGTGGGTAAAAGCGCGCGGCACCACGCTGGGTGCGGATAACGGTATCGGCATGGCTTCTGCGCTGGCAGTGCTGGCCGACGACAGCGTTGAACACGGCCCGCTGGAAGTGCTGCTGACCATGACCGAAGAAGCCGGAATGGACGGTGCTTTTGGTCTGCAGGCTGGCTGGATGCAAGCCGATATCCTGATCAATACCGATTCCGAAGAGGAAGGTGAAATCTATATGGGCTGCGCAGGCGGCATCGATTTCATCACGACTCTGTCCGTTGAGCGCGAAGCAATTCCGGCAGGTTTTGAAACGCTGAAGTTAACGGTCAAAGGCCTGAAGGGCGGCCACTCCGGTTGCGACATTCATGTCGGCCTTGGTAACGCCAACAAACTGCTGGCACGTTTCCTTGCCACTCAGAAAGCGCTGGATCTGCGTCTGATCGACTTTACCGGTGGTACGCTGCGTAACGCGATTCCGCGTGAAGCCGTTGCCACGCTGGCGGTTGCTGCGGATCACGTCGATGCGCTGAAAGCCGCCGCGACCGGTTTCCTCGCCACGCTGCAAAATGAGCTCAGCGCCAAAGAGAAGAACGTCAATGTGCTGGTTGAACCGCTGGCCAGCGAAACTCAGGCGCTGACCAACAGCAGCCGTGACCGTTTCCTGGCGCTGCTGAACAGCACGCCAAATGGCGTAATTCGTCACTCCGATGTGATGAAAGGCGTGGTGGAAACCTCACTGAATGTCGGTGTGGTGTCGATCAATGATAACGAAGCTGAAATCATCTGCCTGATTCGCTCACTGATCGACAGCGGTAAAGATTACGTGGTGGAAATGCTGACTTCCCTCGGTGAACTGGCCGGTGCGAAAACCGCACCAAAAGGCGGTTATCCGGGCTGGCAGCCTGATGCCAGCTCGCCAGTGATGGCGCTGGTGCGTGAAACCTATGAGAAGCTGTTTAACCGCACGCCGAACATTCAGGTGATTCACGCCGGTCTGGAATGTGGTCTGTTTAAGAAGCCTTATCCGGAAATGGATATGGTTTCTATCGGGCCGACCATTACCGGTCCACATTCGCCAGATGAGCAAGTGCATATCGAAAGCGTTGGCCTGTACTGGAAACTGCTGACCGAACTGCTGCGCGTCATTCCGGCGAAATAAACACGACCAGGGGCGGCGAAAACGCCGCTCCAACCGTCTGAATCTGCTGTAGGGACGGCGTTCTCGCCGCCCGTGCCGAGGGTTAGCACTCTCATACCATCAGCACGGGAGCCGAAAACGGCTCCCCTACAGTATTCCATCACGGGCTTGAACGCCGAAAACGCCGCCTTAACGATTATTTCAGCTGACTTAACGCCTGCTCGACACCTGCACCGTAGGCCTCATCGACCTGTTTAAATAGCGCAATCTGACGTTGTTGAATAAACTCCGGCACCTGACACAGCTCACCCGCGATACGCTGGAACATCCGCTGATGCTCGTCGTCACTCAGCAGATTAAACAGCGCGCGTGGTTGCGAGAAGTCATCTTCATCTTCGCGATAATTCCAGTGATCGGCTGCACCTTCCAGCGACAGTGGCGGTTCACTAAAGTCCGGCTGCTCCTGGAAGACGTTAAAACTGTTTGGCTCGTAAGTCGCACCATTACCGCTGTTGCCGTCAATGCGCATCGCACCATCGCGGTGATAATTATGGAACGGGCAGCGCGGCGCATTTACCGGAATCTGATGATGATTCACCCCTAAACGGTAACGATGTGCATCACCATAAGAGAACAGACGCCCTTGCAACATGCGGTCTGGCGAGAAGCCAATACCCGGTACCACATTTGCCGGACTCATTGCCACCTGTTCAACCTCGGCAAAGTAATTATCCGGGTTACGGTTCAGTTCAAACTCACCCACCTCAATCAGCGGATAATCACCGTGTGGCCACACTTTCGTCAGGTCAAAAGGGTTATAGAGGGTTTGTGATGCTTCGGCTTCCGGCATGACCTGGATATAGAACTTCCAGCGCGGGAAATCACCGGCTTCGATAGCGTCATACAGATCGCGTTGTGAACTCTCACGATCTTTACCGATTAACTGCTCCGCTTCCTCGTCCATCAGGTTCTGAATGCCTTGCTGACACTTCATATGGAATTTAACCCAGAATCGTTCCTGCTGATCGTTGATAAAGCTATAGGTATGACTACCAAAACCGTGGATGTGTCGGTAAGAGTGAGGCAATCCGCGATCGCTAAAGTCGATGGTCAGCTGATGCAGTGATTCCGGTAGTTGAGAGAAGAAATCCCATTTGTAAGTCGGATTACGCAAATTGGTGCGCGGGTCGCGTTTCACCACGTGGTTCAGATCGGGGAACTTCAGCGGATCGCGCAGGTAAAATACCGGCGTGTTATTGCCGACCAGATCCCAGTTCCCCTCTTCGGTGTAAAACTTCAGTGAAAAGCCACGAATATCTCGTTCTGCATCGGCACCGCCACGTTCACCGGCGACGGTTGAGAAACGAATAAACAGGTCGGTTTTTTTGCCGATCTCAGAGAAGATCTTTGCGCGGGTAAAGCGGGTGACATCATGGGTGACAGTGAAGGTGCCATAAGCGCCGGAACCTTTCGCGTGCATGCGACGCTCGGGAATCACTTCGCGGTCAAAATGTGCCAGCTTTTCCAGAAACCAGACGTCCTGTAACAGCATTGGGCCGCGTCGTCCGGCGGTCATCGAATTATTATTATGGGCGACCGGCGCGCCAGCAGCGGTGGTGAGGCCTTTTTTGCTCATTGCGGTTTCTCTCTTATGAATAAAACGGAGAAAGGTTTACATTATGTAATCCTGATAATTAATGGGATTGCTAAGTATCAGTTCTATTGTCCGCTCGGACCTTGATCTCTGGCAATCTGGCAAAAACTATCACTGCTATTTATGAAACGGATGCGGCAAAAAGAGCATACCGTTGTTTTTAAAGCCCCAACAACAATTGCCGCTCTAACTGCGGGTCAAGCAACGTCACATGCACACCGACCAGCCGCACGCCACGCCCACCGCGCCGGTCGTCCCAGGTCTTCTTTGCCAGCTCGATAAGATCGTCTTTATTCAGCACCGGCCAGACATGCTCCTGAGTCGTCAACTGGAAATCATTAAACTTCAGCTTTACGCCCTGCCGGGCAATATGCCGATCCGGTTTAATCGCCGTCAGCCGACGCTCCAGCTCATCATACAAATAATCGAGGATTTTCAGACACTCTTCCCAGCTATGAATATCTTCCGAAAGCGTGCGCTCAACGCCCAGCGACTTACGTTCGCGCTCGGTAATCACTTCGCGATCGTCAATACCGTTACTGCGCTCCCACAGCACCCGACCAAATTTACCGAAGCGCTTTAACAGCATTGCCAGATCGCTTTTTTGTACATCGGCGCAGCTGTACAACCCCTGCTCTTCCAGCTTTTTTGCCGTCACTTTGCCCACTCCCGGAATTTTCACCAGCGGCAAGGTGTGTAAAAAACCCGGCATCTGTTCCGGCGTAATCACAAACTGGCCGTCTGGCTTATTCAGATCCGAGGCAATTTTGGCGAGGAATTTAATCGGCGCGATACCGGCTGAGGCGGTAAGATTCAGCTCACGCTTGATAGTTTGCCGAATTTCTCGCGCCATTAATGTCGCCGAGCCGTGGCAATGTTCACTGTCAGTGACATCCAGATAAGCCTCATCCAGCGAAAGCGGTTCAATTAATGTGGTATAGCGCGAGAAGATTTCGCGAATATGGCTGGAAGCCGCTTTATAGGCGTCAAACCGGCCAGGAATGACTTTCAGATGCGGGCAGAGTTTCAGCGCCATGGCGGTAGACATCGCGCTGTGCACGCCATATTTACGCGCCGGATAGTTGGCTGTGCTGATCACGCCGCGCTGTTTCTGGCTGCCGCCAATAGCAATCGGGATATCACGCAAAGCAGGATTGTCGCGCATTTCGACCGCAGCGAAAAAGCAGTCCATATCGACGTGAATGATTTTACGCATATCCCCCTCCGGCATCACTGGATAAGTATACAGTTAAAAAACCAGGATTCAAGTGGGGTAAATGACCGTGTCATCGGCCACAATGCCCGCCACAAAGGGGATTCGTCTCGCAGTTATCAGGATTAATCTCGGTCAGCATCTTGATAAAAAAACAGACAATGTTAATGTTGCGCTGCGATAGCGGACTTTTCCGATAATGCATGTATCAGGCGTCGCCAGACGTCGCATTTCAACCCCTCTATTTCAAGGGAAACCGAATGGGCAAAATCGCACTGCTGTTTGCGATGATTTTTATGCCAGCCGTCAGCATGGCCATCGTACCTGAACCTGTTCAGCCGCTGGCTCCGGTAAGCAAAGAGTTAAAGAAACAATTAATCGGCACGCCGGTTTATCTGCAAATCTTTAAAGAAGAGCGGACGCTGGAACTGTATGGAAAAATCGGCAACGAATATCGTCTGCTGGACAGCTATCGCATCTGCAATTTTTCCGGTGGTCTTGGCCCGAAACAGCGCCAGGGCGACTTTAAAAGCCCGGAGGGTTTCTACACCGTTACCCAGCGTCAGTTAAAACCTGACAGCCGTTTCTATCGCGCCATCAATATTGGCTTCCCTAATGAGTACGATCGTCAGCAGGGTTATGACGGTAAATATCTGATGATTCATGGTGATTGCGTGTCGGTCGGCTGTTATGCGATGACTAACGCCTATATGGATGAGATTTTTACTTACGTCAACGCCGCACTGCGTAATGGTCAGTCAGAAATCAGCGTCAGTATTTATCCGTTCCGCATGACGGAAAGTAATATGCAGCGCCATCGTAACTCTTATTTTGCGGCGTTCTGGAAGCAGTTGCAGCCGGGATATGCGTGGTTTGTTGAGCATCGCCAGCCGCCAAATGTCAGCGTGAATTCCGGCAAATATGTGCTGAATGGCAGCCCGGTAATGAACGACCAGTCAGCACCTGCGGGATCACTCTTCGCGCTCACCAAGACAAAATAGCACCCACTCTCCGGGTTCAATTTTGTTCCAGGTCTCATTGCCGGTTAGCGGCTGCGTTGCTATCACCGTGACCACGTCATTTGGCGTGGTCTGCTTCTGAAAATCAATTTCCACATCCTGATCGAGCAGTTTGGCTTTGCCAAACGGCGCACGACGGGTGATCCAGAACAGATTGGTCGAGCAGAACGCCATCAGATAACGGCCATCCGACAGCAGCATATTAAATACGCCCTTCTCACGCAGTTCCGCCGCCAGCTCAGCAATATAACGAAATACCGCTGGCCAGTTACCCGGCGTACGCGGATAACGGCTGGTCAACTTATGCAGCAACCAGCAAAATGCCTTCTCACTGTCGGTCTCACCAATCGGGCGAAACTGGCCGGTTTCCAGCCCGCGATAGCCTTTCAGCTGGCCATTATGGGCATAGGTCCAGTTGCGCCCCCACACCTCACGGGTAAACGGATGGGTATTTTCCAGCGAGACTTCCCCCCGGTTGGCCTGGCGAATATGCGCCACCACCGAGTGTGATTTTATCGGGTATTCCTGCACCAGCCGCGCAATCGGCGAATTAAAGCTCGGCTGCGGATCTTTAAATGTGCGGCAGCCTTTACCTTCGTAAAAGGTAATACCCCAGCCGTCTTTATGCGGCCCGGTTCCACCACCACGCTGCACCAGACCGGTAAAGCTAAAGCAGATGTCCGTTGGGACGTTAGCGCTCATCCCGAGCAGTTCGCACATAGTGATGACCTCGAAAATCAGTAAATTCCCCCGCTCACGGGGGAAAAGCGTGGCTTACTTGACCATCTCTTTTTCAATTAACAGGATCAGGATATGAATCACTTTAATGTGAATTTCCTGAATACGGTCAGCATAGCCGAAATGCGGCACGCGAATTTCCACGTCTGCCGAGCCATCCATTTTACCGCCGTCTTTGCCGGTCAGGGTGATCACTTTCATCCCCTGCGCACGTGCCGCTTCAATCGCTTTCATCACGTTCGCTGAGTTGCCAGAGGTCGAGATACCCAGCAGCACATCGCCGCTGCGGCCTACCGCTTCAATATAGCGTGAGAACACGAAGTCATAACCAAAGTCGTTGCTGACGCAGGAGATATGGCTGACGTCCGAAATGGCAATCGCCGGATAGCCCGGACGGTTGTCGCGATAACGGCCGGTCAGCTCTTCCGCGAAGTGCATGGCATCACAATGTGAACCGCCATTACCGCAGGAAAGCACTTTGCCGCCAGCTTTAAAGGCGTCCGCCAGCAGCACCGCTGCGCGCTGAATGGCATGAATGTTGGCATCGTCGCTCAGAAATTTATTAAGGGTATCGGCAGCTTCATTTAGCTCTGAACGAATAATATCCTGGTACATAGGGATGTCCTTTGGAGGAAAGAGAGTCAGCGCCAAGTTTACCGGAATGGGGGGTAAGCGAAAAGCATCGCGCAGCACAAGCGATAGCTTTGACTTTTAATGCGGTCGGAGTGTGAGCCAGGTTGTAGTTATTATGTAAACACATTGCTAACAATCATGATCTGCTCTAAACCTGTAGTAACGGTTTCAACAGGTCAGACCTCTTACTACTTACGGAGCGGTTCATTATGATGGTTCTCAGTATTATCGCGACGATTGTGCTGACAGGCGCACTCTTCTATCACCGCGTAAATCTGATGCTCAGTAGCGTGATTCTGCTGGTGTGGACGGCTGCCATGGCGCTGTTATCCCTCTGGACACCCTGGCTACTGGTGCCGCTGGCGCTTATTCTGCTGCCCTTCAACGTGCTGTCGATACGCCGGGCGATGTTCTCTAAACCGATGCTGCAAACTTTCCAGAAAGTGATGCCGCCGATGTCGCGCACTGAAAAAGAAGCGATTGATGCCGGGACTACCTGGTGGGAAGGCGATCTGTTTCGCGGCAATCCTGACTGGGAAAAACTGCACAACTATCCGCAGCCGCGCCTGACCGAAGCCGAGCAGGCATTCCTCGATGGCCCGGTATCCGAAGCCTGCCGTATGGCCAATGACTTCCGGATCACCCATGAAATGGCCGATTTGCCGCCGGAACTGTGGGCGTATTTGAAAGAGCATCGCTTCTTCGCCATGATTATCAAAAAAGAGTACGGCGGGCTGGCGTTTTCCGCTTACGCCCAGGCGCAAGTGCTGCAAAAACTGGCCGGGGTCTCGGGAATTCTGGCGATTACCGTTGGCGTACCTAACTCACTCGGCCCGGGCGAACTGCTGCAACATTACGGCACCGAGGAGCAGAAAGATCATTATCTGCCGCGTCTGGCGCGCGGTGAGGAGATCCCTTGCTTTGCGCTGACCAGCCCGGAAGCAGGCTCCGATGCCGGTGCGATTCCCGATAGCGGCGTGGTCTGTATGGGCGACTGGCAAGGTCAGCAGGTGTTAGGTATGCGCCTGACCTGGAACAAGCGCTATATTACGCTGGCTCCGATTGCGACCGTACTCGGACTGGCGTTTAAACTGTCTGACCCGGAACATCTGCTGGGTGACATTGAAGAATTGGGCATTACCTGTGCGCTGATCCCAACCAGCACCCCAGGTGTGGAAATTGGCCGTCGCCACTTCCCGCTTAACGTACCGTTCCAGAACGGCCCGACGCAAGGCCGGGATATTTTTGTGCCGATTGATTACATCATTGGCGGGCCAAAGATGGCCGGTCAGGGCTGGCGCATGCTGGTGGAATGTCTCTCTGTCGGACGCGGCATTACCCTGCCGTCCAACTCTACCGGCAGCTTAAAAACCATCGCGCTGGCGATTGGTGCTTACGCGCATATTCGTCGCCAGTTCAAACTGCCGATCGGTAAAATGGAAGGGATTGAAGAGCCATTAGCGCGTATCGCCGGGAATGCTTATGTGATGGACGCGGCGGCCTCGCTGATTACTTACGGCATTGTGCTGGGAGAAAAACCGGCGGTGCTGTCGGCTATTGTCAAATATCACTGTACCCATCGCGGTCAGCGCGCCATCGTCGATGCGATGGATATTGCGGGCGGTAAAGGCATTATGCTCGGTAACAGCAACTTCCTCGCCCGCGCTTATCAGGGCGCACCGATTGCGATTACCGTTGAAGGTGCCAATATTCTCACCCGCAGCATGATTATCTTTGGTCAGGGCGCGATTCGCTGCCATCCGTATGTATTGCAGGAGATGGCGGCGGCGCAGAACAATGACGTTAATGCCTTTGATCACGCACTGTTCAGCCATATTGGTCATGTTGGCAGTAATAATGTCCGCAGCCTGTGGCTGGGGCTGACCGGCGGTCGCACCAGTCAATCCCCTACCCGCGATGCGACCCGTCGCTACTATCAGCATCTGAACCGTATCAGTGCCAACCTGGCGTTGCTGTCGGATATTTCGATGTCGGTGCTGGGCGGCAGCCTGAAACGTCGTGAGCGTATTTCTGCGCGACTGGGCGATATTCTCAGCCAGCTGTATCTGGCTTCGGCGGCGCTGAAACGCTATGAAGATGAAGGTCGTAATGAAGCCGATCTGCCGCTGGTGCACTGGGGCGTGCAGGATGCGCTGAATCAGGCTGAGATCGCTATCGACGACTTGCTGCGCAACTTCCCGAATCGTCTGGTGGCGGGTGTGCTGCGCGTGGTGATTTTCCCGACCGGTCGTCACTGTCGTGCGCCGTCTGACCGCCTCGATCATCAACTGGCGCGGATTCTGCAACTGCCGTCGGCCACCCGCAGCCGTTTAGGCCGTGGACAGTATCTGACGCCGGGCGAACATAATCCGGCGGGCCAGCTGGAAGAAGCGTTGCAGGATGTGATGGCGGCGGAAGTGATTCATGATCGTCTGTGCAAACAGCTGAAGAAAAACCTGTCGTTCACCCGGCTGGATAAACTGGCAACCCGCGGTTTGCAGGAAGGCTGGCTCAGCGAACAGGAAGCGCAAATACTCAGTCGTGCTGAAGAGAGCCGTCTGCGTTCGATTAACGTCGACGACTTCGAGGCTGATGCGCTGGCCACTCAACCACGAAAGGAAGAAAAACCGGCAAGGAAGATTGAGGCGGCGTAGATCATTCGTTTTGGGCGGCGTTGTCGCCGCCCATAATGATTTGCATCGCGATTAACCGTTCTGACGAATACGCGCAATCAACGCATCAATATCCTGCACATGCGGTGCCGCCAGGATCAGCGTTTTACCTAAGCTGATGGCATGACGTAAACACTCTTCACGCATCGGCTGATGGTCAATTTTTTTGATATCCGCGACCTGAGAAATGCCGACGGTGCGACGAATCAGCTCGGTTCCACAGAAACCAATCGTGTCCTGCAATACCTTCTGTAAAAACGCCTCGCCATATCCCGGATACGCCAGCGCCTGGTCGCGGGTTTTCTCTGCCGCCAGTGCCAGGAAACGTCCGGCAAACGCTTGCCACACTTCACGTACATCGGTTAAGCGCTGTTCGCGGCCATCGGCGGCTTCACGTGCAGCCAGCAGACCCGGCAATGCGCAGTAGTTAATCAGCAGATTGCCTAATGCAGTACCGACGTCAAACCCAATTGGGCCATAGAACCCAAACTCGGCATCAATCGCTTTCAGGCTGTCTTGCGTTACAAAAATCGAACCGCTGTGGATATCCCCGTGCAGCAGCGCTTCCGCCTGCGACAGAAAACGGTGTTTCAGCCCGGCGACGGCAATTTTCAGCTCGGCATCATCCCGCAGCGTGGCAACGAACTCTTCCAGCTCCGGCGGATACGCATTACGTTCATGCACCTGGTAAGGATCGTTAAAGAACAGATCCTCGGTCATTTCGCACAGCTCGGGATTGGTAAAACGGATCACATCCGCTTTTTTCGCATGCGGATGCTGGAAAAAGTCAGAGGTATGGAACAGCGTCTGTGCCAGATATTCACCCAGCTGGCGGGAAGCCTGTGGGAAGTAGCTGCCTTTAACCAGCTCGCCGCGCCAGATAGCGTGGTCCGAGAGATCTTCCATCACCATCACCGCTAAGTCGGTGTCGTAATGGAGAATTTTGACGGTGTGCTGCGGGCAGAAACTGCCGTGCACCTGCAGCGTTTCCGCTTCCAGCCGCGCACGGTCCAGCGTCAGCGGCCAGGACTCCCCCACGCAGCGCACATAAGGCAGCGCCTGCTTAACGATAATCCGGCTCTGTCCGGCGTTATCGAAAATCTTAAATACCAGGTTGAGGTTACCATCGCCAATTTCCTGTGCGTCCACCAGCGAAGCGGGATCGCTCAGACCGCCAAATTGTCGGGCATATTCCACAGCATCGGTGGCAGTGAACGTACGGTATTGCGACATTGCCTTCTTCCTCTCGAAACTTTTTATACTTTTATAATCAGAACAAGCCGTTCAGACGTCTATACTTCCGCTTTGCATGTTGGCACAATATACCGCACTAACGCAACAGGGATTTCAACCACATGCAGACACTCAGCACTACCAGCTTACAAGTCCGTGATAATCAACTTTGGATCCTTGATCAGCAGGCGCTGCCACAACAAAAAATCTGGTGCCCGACGCCCGACGTGGCCACGCTGGTCGGCCATATCAAGGCGCTGCGCGTGCGTGGCGCACCGTTAATCGGCCTGTCTGCCAGCCTGCTGCTGGCACTGCTGGCTGAAAACGGGATGCCGCAAGCCCGGCTGGCTGACGCGCTGGAGGTGTTGCGTGCCTCGCGGCCGACGGCGGTGAATCTGATGAATAACCTCGATCGCATGAAACTGGCGCTGGCGCAGGAGAATTTCGTTACTGCCCTTACTTTCGAAGCACTACGCCTGGTGGAAGAGGATAAAGCGCTGTGCAACAGTATTGCCGAAGCCGGTAACGCGCTGATTAAACCCGGCAGCCGCCTGCTGACCCACTGCAATACCGGCGGTCTGGCTACCGCCGGGGTCGGCACGGCGTTAGGCGTCATCGCGCTGGCCCATCAGCAGGGTAAAGTGGCGAACATCTGGGTCGATGAAACCCGTCCGCTGTTGCAAGGTGGCCGTCTCACCGCCTGGGAGCTGGGTGAGCTGGGTGTGCCTTACCAGCTGATTTGTGATTCGATGGCCGCCAGCCTGATGGCGCAACAGCAGGTTGATGCAATTTGGGTCGGAGCTGACCGCATTGCCGCTAACGGCGATGTGGCGAATAAGATTGGTACTTACAGCCTTGCAGTGCTGGCGCACTATCACGGCATCCCGTTTTATGTCGCGGCACCGCATACTACGCTCGACCGCCATTGTCCGAATGGCGCAGCGATTCCGATTGAGCAGCGTGATGCGCGTGAAGTCACCGGGGTCGCCGGGCGTTTTGGTGATGTACAGTGGGCACCCGACAATGCCCGCGTCTATAACCCGGCATTTGATGTCACCCCGGCTGCGTTGATCAGCGGCTGGGTGCTGGATACCGGCGTGGTCACCCCTGCGCAGGTTGCTGGCGGGATTTTCCAGCCACGCGTTTAAACGCAGCATGGGCGGCGACAACGCCGCCCCAAAATTAAGGCAGGCGCGGATAAGCGTCGGCAATATCGTCGCCGGTGAAATTGGCGATCCAGCCTTCGGCATTATCGAAAATACGAATCGCGGTAAAGTGCGGTGAAGAGCCCATATCAAACCAGTGTGGCGTTCCGGCCGGCACTGAGATCAGATCGTTCTTCTCACACAGGATCTGGTAGATCTTACCGTCGAGATGCAGGCAGAACAGCCCGGCACCCTCAACAAAAAAACGCACTTCATCTTCGCCGTGGGTATGCTCGGAGAGAAACTTGCTGCGCAGCACCTCTTTCTGCGGGTTATCGGCACGCATGCTGATCACATCCCAGCTCTGATAACCTTTCTCCGCCACCAGACGATCGATCGCATGCTGATAAGCGTTGATTACCGTTTCGGCATCCGGATTGTCGCCCAGATCGCGATCGGCTTCCCAGCGCTCAAAACGTACCTCTTTGGCGTTCAGCTGCTGACGAATTTCTTCGGCATCAGTGCTGTGCCACACCGGCTGCGTGGCTTCGGTATCGGTAAATATAGTCAGTGCACTCATAAGGAAAACAGCTCCAGGTTAATCTGATCAAAACGGTTTACCTGACGATGGATGCTTTCTGCATCTGCCTCGCCGCGAATTAATTGCACGGTGTGCCAGCCTGCCTGCTGTGCGGCATCCAGTTCCTGATGGATATCGGATAAGAACAGCAGTTCACTGGCAGGAAGATCGATCTGGCTGGCGATATTACGATAGGAGTCAACTTCGCGCTTGGCGCCGACATGCGTATCGAAATAGCCGCTGAATAACGCAGTAATATCACCTTCGTCGCTGTAGCCAAATAACAATTTCTGCGCAGCAACCGAACCGGATGAATAAACGTACAGCGAAACGCCCTGTGATTGCCACTGCTTAAATGACGGCAACACGTCCGGATAAAGATGGCCACTAAAATCGCCATTCAGGTAGCCATCACGCCAGATCATGCCTTGCAGGGCTTTCAGTGCGGTAGATTTACGATCTTCATCCATAAAGGTAAACAGCGTTTCCGTCAGCTGATCAATGTTGGCCTCGGGCTGAGCGATCTCCTGTCGTAGATCGTCCAGCGTGCGGCTGACTGCGGGCTGATGCTGGTTCTCTGCAAGATAACGTTGCAGATGCTGACGGGCATAAGGAAACAGGACGTTATGGACAAAGCGAATATCGCTGGTGGTGCCTTCAATGTCAGTGACAATCGCGCGAATCATTTGGCCTCCAGCAGACGGCGTTGCATCTCACATAAGAACAGAAACTCCAGTCCTTCAAGGTGGCGCTTCGCCTCGTTAACGTCTTTTCCCCAGCAGGTCAGACCGTGGCCGCGCAGCAAGAAGCCGTAGCGCAGCGGGGTATGCTGAGCAAACTGCTCAATACGTTTTGCCAGGCCGTCAATATCCTGATCGTTATCGAACAGCGCAATCGACACGCTGTCGAGATGCGACTGCTGCCCGGCAAGCGTTTTCTGCATTTCATAACCCTGTAGTACCAGCGCCGCGTCCTTCTCTACCCGTGACAGCACGGTAGAGTTAACGGTATGCGTATGCAACACCGCGCCCGCGTCAGGGAACAGGCGATAGATCAAGGTATGCAGGCCGGTTTCCGCCGACGGCTTACGCCCGGATGGCACCTGGTTAGTGGCGATCTCCACCTGGATAAAATCATCACTTGTCAGGCTGCCTTTATCCTTGCCTGACTCACTGAGTAAACAGGTGTTTTCATCCTGGCGAACAGACATATTGCCACCGGTTGCTGGTGCCCAACCTTTGGCACCAATCCAGTGACAAGCTTCAACCAGTTGGTCCAATTGCGCTAAAACCGTCATACCTTTCCTTATTTGTCAGGGAGTTGCGGTAGTACATTTTTTAATGTTTAGACGTCTAAGCGTCTTGATTGCCAAATCTTATCACCGTGTTATATTGGCAGCAATACACCTCAAAGACATCCGTTCGAAAGGTCAATCATTTATGAGTCAGACACCCTTGATTCCCGAAAGCAAACTTCCGTCACTCGGCACCACTATTTTCTCGCAAATGAGCGCGCTGGCGCAGCAGTATCAGGCGATTAACCTGTCGCAGGGTTTTCCTGATTTCGACGGCCCACGCTATTTGCAGGAGCGACTGGCTCACCACGTCAGCCAGGGCGCTAACCAGTATGCACCAATGACCGGTGTACAGCCGTTGCGCGAAGCGATTGCCGATAAAACTGCGGAGCTTTACGGTCACAAACCCGATGCCAATGGCGATATCACCGTCACCGCCGGGGCGACTGAAGCACTGTATGCCGCCATTACCGCGCTGGTGAGGTCCGGCGATGAAGTGATCTGCTTCGACCCAAGTTACGACAGCTATGCGCCTGCGGTCACACTGGCCGGTGGCGTGATGAAACGTATCGCGCTGCAACCCCCCGGATTCAAGGTTGACTGGCAACAGTTTGCCTCGCTGCTGTCGGAACGTACCCGGCTGGTGATCCTCAACACGCCGCATAACCCTTCCGCCAGCGTCTGGCTGAAAAATGATTTTGCCGCATTGTGGGAAGCGATCGCTGAGCAGGAAATCTACGTGCTGAGCGATGAAGTGTACGAGCACATCTGCTTTGCCGCCGAGGGTCATGCCAGTGTGCTGGCTCATCCGCAGTTGCGTCAGCGCGCGGTTGCCGTCTCCTCGTTCGGTAAAACCTTTCATATGACCGGCTGGAAAGTGGGTTACTGCATCGCACCCGCGGCAATCAGCGCGGAAATCCGCAAAGTGCATCAGTATCTGACCTTTGCGGTCAATACCCCGGCTCAGCTGGCCATTGCCGATATGCTACGTGCCGAGCCGGAGCACTATCGCGAGCTGCCTGAGTTCTACCGTGCGCGTCGTGATCGCTTTATACAGGCGCTGGCTAACAGCCGTCTGGAGATTCTGCCATGCGAAGGTACTTACTTCTTACTGGCCGATTACAGCGCCATTTCCGATCTTGATGACGTCAGTTTCTGCCAGTGGCTGACCAAAGAAGTGGGCGTGGCGGCGATCCCGCTGTCGGTATTCTGCGCCGATGCTTTCCCACATAAACTGATCCGCCTGTGCTTCGCCAAACAGGAAGCCACGCTGGACGCAGCTGCGGAGCGACTGTGTCAACTTTAAAACTGACGCTGCTACAGCAGCCACTGGTCTGGATGGATGGCGAAGCGAATCTGCGCCACTTCGATACCCTGCTGGCCGGGATCAAACAGCGCGATCTGATTATTCTGCCGGAGATGTTCACCACCGGTTTCGCCATGGAGGCCGCGCAACAATCACTGCCGCAGGCGCGGGTGCTTGAATGGCTACAGGCGCATGCTAAAGCGACCAACGCAATGATTGGCGGCAGCGCGGCCATTCAGACCATGAAAGGGGCCGTTAATCGTTTCCTGCTGGTGGAGCCGAACGGCACCCTGCACAGCTATGATAAACGTCATCTGTTCCGTATGGCGGATGAACACGATCACTATCTGGCCGGCGAACGCCGCGAGATCGTTGAATGGCGCGGCTGGCGCATTCTGCCACAAATCTGTTACGACCTGCGTTTTCCGGTGTTCTCTCGTAATCAGAACGATTATGACCTGGCGTTATATGTCGCCAACTGGCCAGCCCCCCGTGCGCTGCACTGGCAGTCGCTGCTGCTGGCGCGCGCCATTGAGAATCAGGCGTATGTAGCGGGCTGTAACCGGGTGGGAAGTGACGGTAATCATCATCAGTACAGCGGCGATAGCTGTATTATCAGCCCACAAGGTGAAGTGCTCGCCGTGGCCGAGCCGTATCAGCCTGCGCGACTGGACGCGGAGCTGTCGCTGGAAAATTTACGCGAATACCGCGAAAAATTTCCAGCGTGGCGCGATGCCGATGCCTTTCGTTTATAAATAAATTATTTGGCAGGGAGCATGCTCCCTGCACATTAGTTATTATTGACCTGCTTACTGCATCTGCCCCGGTTATACGGTAATAAATAGCACAACGGTTGCCCAAAGGGGTGAGGACATCTGATGCCTATTTTCCGAAAATAATAATGAATCACACTAAAACAAGGCTTATAGTTTATTACCATATTATATTGCCGCGTGCTTTCCATTATTTCTTCCGCTGGTTTTGGCCTGTATATTTATTGCTACCGGGCAATTATGTCAATAAATCGCCCCACTGCAAACCTTCCAACCTTAGCTGTTAGCTGAACAGGCAAGCAACGCCAACTAAAATATCCACCTTAAATTTCAATCAGAAAAGCCTTAGAGTGACAGAAAAGGTCAGTAATAATGGACAGGAATCGGAGGAAATAAAGCGATTAATGCCACACAGTGGCAAAATTGATTGGAATTTATTTAGCCATTAATATAACAACGACGAGTAATTACCGGTGAAAATTGCGGAAATTCGCACCGGTAAGGGTAAATTAAGAACGCACCCGGATGGCTTCGCCGCGCTTCAGGCAATTAAACAGAATATTCAGGCTGACGGAAACCAGGCAAGCAGCGCTAATCCCGGAGTGGAACAGTGTGCGTACCCAGCCAGGGAATTGGTCATAAAAAGCCGGCATCACAATCGGGATCATACCGAAGGCAATCGACGTCGCGACAATCACCAGATTCATATTGTCCTTATAATCAACTTTCGCCAGGGTGCGAATACCACTGGCCGCCACGGTACCAAACAGCACCACGCCAGCCCCACCGAGCACTGGCATTGGAATACAGGCCACCACCCGACCCAGCACCGGCAGCAAGCCGAGAATAACTAAAATCATTCCGCCCGCCGCCACCACAAAACGGCTTTTAATACCGGTCATCGCCACCAGCCCGATATTCTGCGCAAAGGCACTCTGCGGAAAAGAGTTAAACAGCGGTGCCAGCGCGCTGGTCAGCATATCGGCGCGTAGCCCGCTGGCAATGCGTTTGCCGTCGATATCCGTTTCAACGATTTCACTGACGGCAATCAGTCCGGCAGTGGTTTCGGTTAACAGCACCAGCACAATTAACAGCATCGACAGGATGGCGGCGAGATCAAATACCGGCAGGCCAAAACTCATCACACCCGGCAGCGCCAGAAATTCGCCCTGCATCACCGCTGAGAAATCGGTTTTGCCGCTAACTACCGCAAACAGCGTTCCCACCAGCATCGCCAGCAATATCGCCAGCCGTTTTAATCCACCGTTGCCGAGCTTATTCAGCAACAGGATCACCGCCAGTGTCAGTGCCGCCAGTCCAATATTTGACGGTGCCCCCCAGTCGGCGGCTTTTGCATTGCCCCCCATCGCCCAGCGTGCTGCCACCGGCATTAACGACAGGCCAATAATGGTGATCACCGTACCGGTCACCATCGGCGGAAAAAACCGGATAATATGCGCGAAGAACGGCGCAATCAGCAGCCCAATCAGCGAAGACGCGATTATCGCGCCAAATACCACCGGTAGCCCACCGCCCGCACTGACAATCGTGACCATGGTTGCCACACCGGCAAAAGAGACGCCCTGCACCAGCGGCAATCGCGAGCCAAAGCCGGGGAGACCTAACGCCTGCAACATCGTAGCAAAGCCACTGACAAACAGCGCAGCGGTCACCAGCATGCCAATATCGCTGGCTGGCAGGCCAGCGGCCGAGCCAATAATCAGTGGTGGTGCAATAATGCCACCGTACATGGTCAATACATGTTGCAGTCCCCAGGCAAAGGTTTTCCCTGCCGGGTAACGCGTATCTTCTGGCCTGACGCGAGTGAGACTCATGGTGGATGACCTCAGCTTAACTGTAGCGATGATTAGCGCGGGCGACGCTCTCGCCGCCCCTGGGATGAATTGTCGGCGTTACGAACCGCGATAGGTGGACCACGACCACGGCGAAATCAGAAACGGCAGGTGATAGTGGCTGCCGCCAGCCGGAATAATGAAATCAATTTGCGCAGTGATATACAGCGCATCGCGCCCGCCAGCGGCAAAATAGTTACCAATTGCCGCCGTCAGCCGGTAGTGACCTGTAGCCAGTGGCTCCGGAGTGAGATCTTTAATGCGTCCGTCACTGTCGGTCTGGCCTTGCGCCACCGGTTGCCAGCGATCTGCATGCTGCTGCTCCAGCGTAATCGCCACGCCGCTGGCCGGTTGGCCGAGCGCGGTATCAAGAACGTGCGTCGTAATCGTACTCATTGAAAACTCTCCCGAAGCCGTAGCTGGGTGATTTCTCGCAGCTGGATTAAGGCTTCCTGCTGCTCCTGTTGGGGATCATTCGCCAGCCGGCGATGCAGTTCCGCCAGCATCTGTTCACCGCTACGCCCTTTGGCGCGAATCAGAAACACCTGGCCAAAGCGCTGTTCATACGCGGCGTTGCCGCTGCGCAACGCCAGTTTCAGCTGTGAATTATCATTATCGACGGCTGACTGCTCGTTGCGTGACAGCGTCGCCTCTTTGCCTTCGCCATCCGCACGCTCGCCGATGCGCGGATGGGCTGAGAGCGCCTGAGTCAGATCGGCGCTGTCCCAGCGGCTGGCAAGCGTATCGGCATAATCCAGTAACGCATCCAGAGAAGAATAAGGACGTGCCACCACCAGCGCTGTACGCCAGTCAGGGATTGCCACGCAGTGAGCGAGGGTCGCCTCGGCGTCGGCGGCACTGAGTTGGTTGAAGTGGTTGAGGTTCATTGTTCGTCCTTGTGCAAATCATCGGCATGAGCGGCGAGAACGTCGCCTTTACAGGCCACATCGTGCACCACTTGCAGATAAGCCTGGATCGCTTTGGCGACATCACGGCTGGTCACCGACTCTGCCGGATGATGACTGATTCCGCGATCGCAACGTACAAACAGCATGCCGACCGGCCAGCGTTCGGCGATAGCAATCGCGTCGTGCCCGGCACCGCTTGGCAGCGATAAGCTGCGGCCCTGCACCTGGGTTACCGCCTGCGTCAGCGCCGACTGCAACTGTGCATCGCAGCGGGTCGCGCCAATGCGGTAGTACTCTTCAGCATGAAATGTCAGGCCACGACGCAGCGCAATGGCTTCGGCCTGGGTCAGCAACGCAGAGAGCAACCCGGCGAGCGGCTGGTCTTCCGGCCCGCGCACATCCAGCGTCAGATCGACCTCGCCGGGAATCACATTCACCGCGCCTGGCGAACATTGCAGAGTGCCAACGGTCGCGACCAGCTGGGGATGATGCTCCGGCGTGCTGGCTTCGATATACAGCATCCACTCGGCAGCAGCGGCCAGCGCATCTTTACGGTGATTCATCGGCACGGTACCGGCATGACCGGCTTCGCCGGTAAAACGGCAATTGAGCCGACGCGCACCGTTAATCGCGGTCACCACACCGAGCGCCAGATCGGCCTGCTCCAGGCACGGCCCCTGCTCAATATGCAGCTCCAGATAGGCGACGATGGAGCTGACTTCACGTGCCGCTTGCGAAATAGTCGCGGCATCCAGCCCGACATCGGCCATCGCTTCGGCCACGGTAATACTGTTACCGTCCGGATGCGACACCCAGCTTTGCGGCCAGCTGCCGGTGAGGCCACGGCTGCCCAGCAGGGTAATGCCAAAACGCGTCCCCTCTTCATCACCAAACCCGACAATCTCAATGGCCAGCGGTAAACGCAGCTGATGGTGATGCAGATACTGTACGGTTTCGATGGCGGTCAGCACGCCAAGCATGCCGTCATAGCGGCCAGCGTTACGCACCGTATCGAGATGCGAACCCAGCAGCAACGCAGGTGCGCCAGGCTGTGCCGCTTCGTAACGACCGCAAATATTGCCGACGCTGTCCTGCCAGACCTGCATGCCTGCCGCCTTCATCCACTCGCCCACCCGCGCGTTGGCACGCATATGTTCCGGCGACAGATAGACGCGCGTCAGTTTACCGGCGGTCTCGCTGATTTCAGCCAGCGCATCGCAGCGCGCCATCACCCGGCTGGCCGCCAGCCCGGCATCGCTTGCACTCATCAGGCAGTCACTCATCAGCGGCTCCCGTTGCTGTAGCGATCCCATGCCGCCTGCATGGCCGCGCCCTGCGTGGTTTTAAAGCCGAGGTGATTCAGCACCGCTTCCAGCGCCGCCAGCGTTTGCAACACGCAATCTTTACGCGCGTTATAGCCCATGGTGCCGATACGCCATACCTTGCCGACCAGCGGGCCAAACGAGGTGCCGATTTCAATGCCGAAATCTTCCAGCATCAGCTTACGCGCCAGATCGCCATTCACCCCTTGCGGGATCACCACGCCCAGCACGTTATTCATCTTGTGCGACAGATCGCCAAAGGTTTCCAGCCCCATCCCCTGAATACCGGCCAGCATCGCGTCACCGTGCAATTTATGGCGGGCAATGCCGTTATCCAGCCCTTCTTCGAGGATCAGACGCGCGCACTCGCGCGCACCAAACAGCGCAGTCGTCGCTTCGGTGTGGTGATTCAGGCGTTCCGGCCCCCAGTAATCCATGATCATGCCGAGATCAAAATAGTTGGACCAGATCATCTCATCGTCGCCATTCTGATGGTCGGCGGTGCGGATCCCCTCCTCAACACATTTACGTTTGCGGATCACCGCTTCCATCTGCGGGCTAAGGGTGATCGGCGAGGTGCCGGACGGGCCGCCGAGACACTTCTGCATACCGGCCGATACCGCATCCAGCCCCCAGGCATCGGTTTCCAGCGGATTACCGCCGAATGAGGCGGTGGCATCGGTATAGAACAGCACGCCATATTTGCGGCAAATCTCACCGAGATTTTCCAGCGGCTGTAGCATGGTGGTTGAGGTATCGCCCTGCACCGTCAGCAGCAGGCGCGGACGGACGCGCTTAATCGCATCTTCAATCTGATCCGGGGTAAACACTTCCCCCCAGGGGACCTCGATGGTGTGTACTTCTGCGCGGCAGCGGCGGGCAATTTCACATAACAGATGACCAAAACGGCCAAATACCGGTACCAGCACTTTGTCGCCAGGACGGATCGCCGACAGCAGGATCGCTTCAATACCCGCGCGCGACGTGCCATCAATCAGCAGGGTCCACTGGTTTTCGGTGCGGAATACCGCGCGATACAGCGCCATCACCTCATTCATATAGTGCGTCATTGCCGGGTCGTACTGGCCAATCAACTGGCTCGACATCGCCCGCAGCACGCGGGGATCGGCGTTAATCGGGCCAGGCCCCATCAGCAGACGCTGTGGCGGATTGATTTGTGGGCAGTGAGTGATGTCCATATTAGGTTCCTTATTGAATGTTCCTGATGCGTTAGCTCAGACCGCGCACCGAGGAGATAAACTGTTTTAATTCGGCTGTTTGTGGGTCAGCGAACACCTTGCGGCTGTCGCCCTGCTCCCATACCCGCCCCTGATGCATAAACACCACGCGGTCGCCAACTTCACGGGCGAAATTCATTTCGTGGGTCACCAGAATCAACGTCATGCCCTCTTTCGCCAGCTGCTCCAGCACTTTCAGCACTTCACCCACCAGCTCGGGATCCAGTGCGGAGGTAATCTCATCACACAGCAGTACTTTTGGCGTCATCGCCAGCGCACGAGCAATCGCTACACGCTGCTGCTGACCGCCGGATAAATTGGCAGGGTAGAAATCGATGCGGTCGCCGAGACCGACCTTTTCCAGCATCTGCACCGCCAGCTGACGACACTCTTCCGGGCGTTTCTTCAATACCCGGCGCGGAGCCAGCATCACGTTTTCCAGTGCGGTCATATGCGGAAACAGATTAAAGCTCTGGAATACCATCCCGACCGAACGGCTGATTTCGCGCGCCTGTGAATCGCGGTCAGTGATGGTGATGCCGCCCAGTTTGATACTGCCTTCCTGGTAACCTTCCAGCCCGTTGATGCAGCGCAGCAGTGTGCTTTTACCTGAACCACTACGGCCAATAATCGAAATCACCTCACCCATTTCGATATCGAGATCCACGCCTTTTAATACGTGATTCTGCCCGTAATATTTCTGCACCTGATTAATGGTGATGAGCGGCATTGAATTTCTTCTCCAGATACTGGCTGTAGCGAGACAGCGGATAACACAGCAGGAAGTAGCCCAGCGCCACCAACCCAAAAACTTTAAATGGCTGATAAGTGACGTTATTCAGTATGGTTCCGGCTTTGGTCAGCTCGACAAAGCCGATAATCGATGCCAGCGCGGTGCCTTTGATTACCTGCACCGCAAAACCGACGGTCGGCGCGATGCCAATGCGCACCGCCTGGGGCGCAATCACCCGAAACAGCGTCTGACCAAAACTCAGCCCGAGACAGCGCGAGGCTTCCCACTGCCCTTTTGGCAACGCATTGATGCTGCCGTACCAGATATCGAGCAGGAAAGCGCTGGTATAGAGCGTCAGCGCCAGCGAGGCGGCGGTCCACGGCGAAACATCAATGCCAAACAGGGCGACACCAAAAAACGCCAGAAATAGCTGCATCAGCAGCGGCGTGCCCTGAAACAGTTCGACGTAGCCGCGAATAATGCGCAACGGCCAGCGACGGCGGGTCAGACGCAACAGCAGCAACGGCAGGGTGACCAGCGTGCCGCCAAGAAATGCTGTCAGTGACAGCAGAAGGGTCCAGCGCGCCGCCAGCAGCAGATTGCGCAGAATGTCCCAGTCGGTAAAAGTGGTCATCATGGCTGCTCTCCAAACCATTTACGTCCCGCGGCCAGCAGTAACTGACGCATGGCAATCGACAACATCAGATACATCAGCGTGGTGACCAGATAGACTTCAAAACTTAAAAAAGTCCGTGACTGAATCAGGTTAGCGGCGAAGGTCAGCTCTTCATACGACACTTGCGACACCACCGAGGAGCCTAGCATCACGATAATGCACTGACTGACCAGCGCCGGATAAATGCGTTTCAGCGACGGCGGCAGCACCACGCGAAAAAAGGTCTGCGAACGGCTCAGTCCCAGCACGCGCCCGGCTTCCCACTGCCCTTTTGGCGTCACCTGAATACCGGCGCGAATAATTTCGGTGCTGTAAGCGCCGAGGTTAATCAGCATCGCCAGCAGCGCGGCTTCACCAGCGGTCAGTTTCAGCCCCATATTCGGCAGGCCAAAAACGATAAAAAACAGCTGAACCACAAACGGGGTATTGCGAATCAGCTCAACGTACAGCCCCCAGAGACGGCTCAGCCATGAAGGTTTGCCGCTGCGCAGCGCCGCGCCAAAAATACCCAGCCCCACGCCGCCGACCGTCGCCAGCACGGTGAGCTGGATGGTCACCCACAGACCGGACAGCAGTTCCGGCCAGTGGGGCCACAGCGCGGCAAAGTCGAGTTGTCCGATCATCGTCCTTCCTTACGCGCCTAAGTTCGCGGGCAGAGGGGCTTTCAGCCACTGTTCCGACATGCCGTTCAGCGTGTTATCCGCCACCGCCTGCTCAATCAGCGCATTAATTTTCTCTTTCAGCGCCGGTTCATTTTTGCGCAGGCCGATAAAGCACGGGGAATCCTTCAGCATAAATTTCGCCACCGGCGCTTTATCGGCGTTCTGGCGCGTAATCGCCGCCACCACCAGGTTGCCGGTCGCGACATACTGCACCTGACCGGAGAGATAAGCGGACAGCGTGGTATTGTTATCTTCGTAACGTTTCACCTGTGCCTGCTTCGGCGCAACGTCGCTTAGCACCATATCTTCCACCGCGCCGCGGGTAACACCAATCGACTTGCCGTTCAGTTCAGCCGCATCTTTCAGCACCGCGTCTTTCGGGCCAAACACGCCAAGGAAGAACGGCGCATAAGCGCGGGTAAAATCGATCACCCTTTCGCGCTCAGCGTTTTTTCCCATGCTGGAGATCACCAGATCGACTTTGTCAGTCTGTAAATAAGGCACGCGGTTAGCACTGGTGACCGGCACCAGCTGCAACTTTAGTTTCATCTGTTTTGCGAGGTATTTCGCCATATCAATGTCGTAGCCCTGTGGCTGCAAATCAGTACCGACTGAACCAAACGGCGGGAAATCCTGCGGCACCGCCACCCGCAGTACGCCGCGTTTCTGGATATCCTGCAACTGATCGGCCATGGCCTGCGTCACCTGACTTAACATCAACGCCGCGCCGAGTGCCGCCATCAATACTTTTTTCATCATCATACCCCGGTTAGTTAATCATGAAACAAAAGATTCTTGTAAATGCATTCTGCAACTAATGTGCCAATCACGCAGCGCACGCAGAATTTAGCTAACCAACAGATTTGGATGGAAAGGGAGCGAGAAGTGAAGACAGAAAGGAGAGCAAAAGATTGAACCAAAAAGAGGCAAGGCACCAAAATGGTGCCCCGTTAACGCTGTTCCAGCTCGTCCATATGCTGATAAAGGTCGGCAATTTGATGGATGCGCTGACGCCCCTGCGACAATAATTCGTGCAGTAAGGCGTTGGCCAGCAGGTTGACCACGCTCATCGCCGAGCCGTAGCTGTCGAAGGCGGAAACGCTGTCCAGCGAGGCACACAGCTGCCAGCGCGACAGCGCCATAACGCCCTGCGCCTGCGGTTCACAAATCAGCAAGACCGGAATATTGTCCTGCTGCAACTGCTGTAACAACGGCTTGATAATGCGCGGGCGACGGCGAAACGCCACCACCACGACTACGTCCTGCGGCGTGATATCCACCAGCTCTTCCGCCAGCGTCTGGCCGGGCTGCGGTAACAGATACACCTGCGATCGCGCCTGTACCAGCTGCTGACGCAGATGCAGCGCGACCGGATAAGCATTGCGCATTCCGACAACAAACACCCGCTTACCCTGCGCCAGCGCCTGAATAATCTCGCCAAACTGTGCCGTATCGAGACGATTAACCCACTGCGTCAGGTTCGCCATCTCCTGCTTATAGTGACGCGCCAGCAGTGTATTGCCCTGAACCGCATCGCGGTTATCGGTTAACGGCATGCCGCTTTGACGCAACGTACGCAGCTCGTCGCGCATATCCTTATATTTTTCATAGCCTAAACGCTTAAACAACCGGCTGACGGTGGCTTTCGACACCCCGCTGAGGCGCGCCAGTTCCGCGCTGTTATAGCTGATAAGATCGTCAAAATGGTCAAAGACAAAGTCCGCAATGCGCTGCTCCTGCGGCGACAACTGCGGGTAATGGCTTTTCAGGCGTTCATCAAGCTGTTTCATGGCGATCTCATGTAACTTTCGTTTCACAGAACATAGCACATTTCATACCCGCCTCCGTGCAGCTAACGAAAAATTTGGAAAACTGGAACATCTCTTGCTTCACTGTTGCTCTCTGTTATCCGAAAAAAAAGAGCCACAGATGATTCAAAGTAATATGGCCCCGCTGGGAATGGCGGTGGCACCTCACCATCTGGCGAGTGAAAGTGCACTTGCCGTGCTGCGTGAAGGCGGCAATGCAATTGAGGCGATGGTGGCCGCTGCCGCGACTATCGCCGTGGTTTATCCGCATATGAACGGGTTGGGCGGTGACGGTTTCTGGTTAATTATGCCGCCTAACGGCGATCCGATTGCCATTGATGCCAGTGGCGCAGCCGGCTCGCTGGCACATTTCGATTTCTACCAGGGTGAAAAGACCATTCCGCATCGCGGCCCGAAGGCGGCGTTGACGGTAGCCGGAACCGTCAGCGGCTGGGCGGAAGCGCTGAAGGTCTCGGCAGAGTTGGGTGGCGCGCAACAACCGGTTGCCCGGCTGCTGGCTGATGCCATTCGCTATGCCGCTGACGGCATTCCCGTCACCCAGTCGCAGGCGTCAGCCACCCAGAGTAAATTCAGCGAACTGGTCGATCAGCCCGGTTTTGCCCGCACTTTTTTACCCGACGGTGAAGCGCCGCGCAGCGGCAGCCGTTTTACCCAGCCGGATCTGGCAAATACGCTTACCGCACTGACGCTCGACGGACTGGAAAGTTTCTACCGTGGCCCGCTGGCGAATAAGCTGGCACTGGAGATGTCGCGGCTCGGCATGCCGATTACGCTGGAAGATCTGCACAACCATCAGGCGCAGCGTCGTACACCGCTGCGCGTCTCGCATCAGCAGGGCGAAATCTACAATATGACGCCGCCGACTCAGGGGCTGGTGTCGCTGGCGATCCTGGGCATCACCGATCGGCTGAATATGGCCGATGCTGACGATGCGCAGACTGTGCACCGTATTGTTGAGGCCACCAAACTGGCATTCGGCCTGCGCGATCAATACATCACCGATCCGCACCATATCACTGAAGAGATGCAGTCGCTGCTGGACTCCGACCGGCTGGCGGCAATGGCGGCAAAAATTGACGATGCGAAAGCCGCGCCGTGGGGAACCGGGCGCGGGCCTGGCGATACGGTATGGATGGGCGTGATGGACAGCAGCGGGCTGGCGGTGTCGTTTATCCAGAGTATCTATCATGAATTTGGCAGCGGCGTGGTGTTGCCGGATACCGGTATTACCTGGCAAAACCGTGGCGCGGCCTTCAGCCTGCAACCCGGCCATCTGCTGGCGCTGGCGCCAGGAAAACAGCCATTCCATACCCTGAATCCGGCGGCGGCACGGCTGCATGATGGCCGCACGCTGGTGTATGGCTCGATGGGCGGCGACGGTCAGCCGCAAACTCAGGCGGCGATTTTTACCCGTCACGTGGTGCAGGGATTACCGCTGCAGCAGGCGATCAGCGCACCGCGCTGGCTGCTGGGTCGCACCTGGGGACAGGCGTCCGACTCGCTGAAGCTGGAAGGCCGTTTCTCGGCTGAAACGCTCGCCACCCTGCGCGCACTGGGACATGAAGTGGAAATCCTGCCGGATTTCAGTGAGGCCGTCGGCCATGCAGGCGCGATTGTGCGTCATAACAACGGCATGCTGGAAGGGGCATTTGACCCACGCAGCAACGGCAGCGCTGCCGGTTTTTAACAGGAGAGAATGATGAAAAATACCCCTGACTGGGCTGCTTATCTGGCACAAATGGAGCAGGTGCTGGCGCTGGAACTGGATGATGCGCGCCGTGCCGAATTACTGACCCAGTTTAGCCGTATCGCCACGATGTCAGCGCCGCTAATGGCTTATCCCCTCGACGATCGGCTGGAAGTGGCAGGAGTGTATCAGGCATGAAGCTGGCAGAATTTAGCATTGCTCAACTGCAAAATGCGCTGGTATGCGGCGATCTCAGCGCCCGTGAGATAGCGCAACAGACGCTGAGCGCCATTGAACAGCATAATCCGGCGCTGAACGCCTGGACGGAAATCACCGCCGACCGCATGTTGCAGGAAGCCGATATTATCGATCGTCAGCGTCGTGATGGCCAGCCGTTACCGCCACTGGCCGCGGTGCCCTATGCAGTAAAAAATCTGTTTGATGTTGCCGGATACAGCACGCTGGCCGGTGCCAGTCTGTTCAGCGATCGCCCTGCGGCGCGTGAGGATGCCTGGGCGGTCAATAAACTGGCACAATCCGGCGCATTGCTTTCCGGCATGCTGAATATGGACGCCTACGCTTACGGCTTTACCACCGAAAACAGCCACTATGGCGCGACGCACAATCCGCGTGATCTAACTCGTATCGCCGGTGGATCGTCGGGCGGTTCAGCAGCAGCGGTGGCCGCCGGGCTGGTGCACTTCTCTCTCGGAACCGATACCAATGGCTCGATCAGGGTTCCCGCCTCACTGTGCGGAATTTTAGGCTTAAAACCGACCTTTGGCCGCCTGTCCCGTAGCGGCAGCCATCCGTTTGTCGCCAGCCTCGATCATATTGGCCCGTTTGCCCGCAGCACGAAAGACCTGGCGCTGGTGTATGACGCCTTGCAGGGGCGCGACAGCACTGATGCTTTCCAGGCCGACCAGTCGCCGCAACCGACGCTGGCCGCGCTGTCTAAAGGACAGGAAGGGTTACGCTGTGGCGTGCTCGGCGGCTATTTTCACCAGTGGTGTAATGAGGATGCCCGCGCGGCAGTTGCCACGACGGCACGCGCACTGAACGCCAGTGACGAAGTGACATTTGCTGACGCCGAAATTGCCCGCTCTTCCGCTTTTCTGATTAGCGCGTCGGAAGGCGGCAACCACTACTTACCGGCACTGCGCGCCACCCCGGAGCGCTTCGAGCCGCTGTCGCGTGAACGCCTGCTGGCTGGCGCGATGATTCCGGCCGCCTGGTATATTCAGGCCCAGCGTTTCCGCCGTCATTTCCAGCAGCAGGTACTGCCGCTGTTTGCACATTTCGATGTGCTGATCGCGCCCGCCACGCCATGCAGTGCCACCACGATTGGTCAGGAGACAATGCATATCAACGGGGTAGATCTGCCAACCCGCGCCAGTATGGGCATGCTGACGCAGCCGATCTCATTCCTCGGCTTACCGGTCACTACCGTGCCGCTGCAAACTGCCAGCGGCTTACCGATTGGCGTGCAGCTGATTGCCGCACCGTTTAAAGAAGAGATGGCTCTGCGTGCCGCGCGTGCGCTGGAACAGCAGGGTCTGGTTATGGCGCAAGCCGCTACAGTGAGCAAATAATGAAGAGTGAAGAGATTAATCGTCCGACGATTGTCGCCGAAGTGACGGCCGCATTTTACCGTTACGAACAAGCGCTGGTCAGTAATGATACTGCGGTGCTGGATGAACTGTTCTGGCACGATGAGCGCACGGTGCGCCTCGGTGCCGGTGAAAATTTATACGGAATTGAAGCGATCCGCGCTTTTCGCGCTGCGCGTCCATCGGCCGGGCTGGATCGTCAGTTACGTAATACGGTGATTACCACCTTCGGCGAAGACTATGCGGTGTGCAGTACCGAGTTTACCCGCGTCGGCAGCGATAAGATTGGTCGCCAGCAGCAGAGCTGGGTGAAATTACCCGTTGGCTGGCGGATTGTGGCGGCACAGGTAAGTTTAATGAACTGAACAGGCTGAACTCAGGGCGGCGAAAACGCCGCCTCTACGCGTTACGGCTGCTCGGCAGGATGCGTTTTCATCCAGTGATCAGCAATCTGCTGGCGGGTACAGATCCACACCTTGTCATGCTGCTGGATATAATCGAGGAAACGTTGCAGCGCTTTAAAGCGCCCCGGACGCCCCAACAAACGGCAGTGCATACCAATCGACATCATCTTCGGCGCGCTCTCGCCCTCTTCATACAGCACGTCAAAGCTGTCTTTCAGATAAGTATAAAACTGCTCCGCCGTATTAAAGCCTTGCGGCGTCGCGAAGCGCATATCGTTGGTTTCCAGAGTATATGGAATAATCAGATGCGGTTTCACCGAACCATCCTGACAGGTAACCTGCGTCCAGAACGGTAAGTCGTCGCCATAATAGTCGCTGTCATAAGTGAATCCACCCTGCTCAACCACCAGCCGCCGGGTATTCGGGCTGTCGCGGCCGGTATACCAGCCGGTAGGCGCTTTACCAAACAGATCGCTCAGCACATCAATCGCCTGCTGCATATGCTGACGTTCGGTTTTGGCATCCATCGCCTGATAGTGGATCCAGCGCCAGCCGTGGCTGACTACATCGTAATCGGCCTGCTTAATCGCCTCGACGATTTCCGGATGACGCGCCAGCGCCATCGCCACGCCAAAAACAGTGAGCGGCAAGCCACGTTTCTGGAACTCATGATGAATGCGCCAGAAACCGGCGCGGGAACCGTATTCATACAGCGAATCCATCGACATATGACGTTCGGGATAGCTGGCCGCGCCAATAATGTCCGACAAAAACTGTTCAGAACCGGCGTCACCGTGCAGTACGTTATTTTCCGCGCCCTCTTCATAGTTAAGCACAAACTGCACCGCGATACGCGCCTCGTCCGGCCATGCCGCATGCGGCGGCTTACCGGCGTAACCGCGCAGGTCACGCGGATAGTTTTTGTTAAAGCTGTACTCTTTTTTTTCTACGGCATCATTCATTGTCAGGTTTCCTGTCGTCGAGCCGAATCATCCACTCAGTTTAGATGCTGGAAAACACCGGTCGCGGCTTTTCGTCTCGGATAATCAAGATCGCCATGCTTGCTGGTTGATAATCCCAGCGCTACCAGCGATTCCACCATTTTTACCGCTGCGCCCACGCCGTCGATAACCGGCAGTCCCAGCTCATGCGTTAACTCTTGCGCCAGCGTCGCCATACCGCCGCACCCCAGCACAATGGCACCGCTGCCGTCCTCGCGTTTCGCCTGGATACAGCGCGCACGCACTTTTTCCTGGGCCATTCCGCTGCCATCTTCCAGCGCCAGCACCGGTAAATCGATGGCATGCAGCGCCGCACAGTGATGTTCAAAGCCATACTGACGCAGTAAATGACGCGCAATCACCAGCGTGCGCGGCAGCGTAGTGACAATCGAAAAACGCGTCGCAACCAGCGTCGCCATATGCATCGCGGCTTCCGCAATGCCCACCACCGGCCCGTTTGCCAGTTCACGCGCCGCCAGCAGCCCCGGATCGCCGAAGCAGGCAATCACATGGCCGCTGACGCCCTGTTCGCGCCCCAGCTTGATCTGCTCCAGCACGCCAACCGTGGCAATCGCCTCATCAAAATGGCCCTCAATTGAAGGCAGCCCCTGCGAAGGCGACACGGCAACAATTTCAGTCATGAGCGACGCCACCGCCCGCGCCGCCGTGGCAATAGTTTCCGTCATGCCCCAGCTGGTATTAGGATTGATCACCTGAATAATCTGCTTCTGCATGATTAACGCGCCCCCTTCGCAGTAAACAGGCGGGCGAAATCCGGTAAGGTTTCACCACTGCGTTCAAAGTGCAGGCTTGCCACGATATGGGAAAAATGTTGCTGCAACGCGTCAGTCAGCGGTTTAAGTGCTTTTTCACGCAGCAGCGTAATCAGTCGTTGATGATCGTTACAGCGACAACCTTGCTGCCAGGGTGCGCCATACGCGGCGACCACTAAGGACGAGCGCTGCGTCAGTCGCGTCACCATTTCGGTCAGCACCTGATTGCCGGAAATCGCCTGTAGCTGAATATGAAATGCCGCCGAGAGGCGGATAGCCGCGGCACCATCATGATCCTCATGTGCCTGCTGCTCTTCGCCGATCAGCTTTTCCAGCGCCGCCAGGTGCGGTGGCTGACAATGCTCCAGCACGAACGGCAGATTGGCGCACTCAATAATTGAACGGCTGCGAAAGATATCCTGCGCCTCTTCGACGGTCGGCGTCGCCACTTGTGCACCACGTTTGGGCGTCAGGGTGATCATTTGCACTGCCGCGAGGCGTTGTAATACTTTGCGAATCCCGGTGCGGCTGACGCCAAATACCTCCGACAGCGCCTCTTCCGGTAATTTGCTGCCGGGTGGCAACTGATGCTCAACAATCGCTGTCATCAGTGCCTGATAGATCGGCTCATCTTTGTCATTCAGGTCCGAAGCCGTTTTCAGGCCGTTTTCACTCTTCATTCCCTACTCCGGTAAATGTCATTGCATACAAGAATCGTATACATGAAATTTATCCATTGTATACAAAAATCAATTTCTGGCCTGATTCCTGCAATACCTCGTTAACGCAGTTTGTTATTGGTTGAATTGAGAGGAGCAGGTTTCATGCCAAATAGTCAACGTGTTAACCCGGGGTCGGCAAACGAAGCCCACGCCAGCTACAGTCCACGGTTGTGTAACGAGGATCTGGCCCCGACGCGCAATCAGAGCTGGAGTTGGTACAACATCTTTTCCTTCTGGATGTCGGATGTACACAGTATGGGTGGCTATGTGGTCGCCGCCAGCTTCTTCACCTTAGGTCTGGCGAGCTGGCAGGTGCTGCTTTGTCTGCTGGTGGGCATTTGTATCGTCCAGCTGTGTGCCAATCTGGTGGCGAAACCGAGCCAGATGGCCGGTGTACCTTATGCCGTGATTTGTCGTCAGGCATTTGGCGTATTTGGTGCCAATATTCCGGCGGTGATTCGCGGCCTGATCGCTTTTGCCTGGTACGGCATTCAGACCTGGCTGGCGGCCAATGCGCTGATGCTGGTGACGCTAAAATTCTGGCCGGCGCTGACGCCGATGACGCAAAGCGCCTGGCTGGGGCTGTCGCAACTCGGCTGGATCTGTTTTGGGGTGATGTGGGTGCTCCAGGCAATGGTGTTCTGGCACGGTATGAACGCCATCAAACGCTTTATCGATGTTGCCGGTCCGGCAGTGTATGTAGTGATGGTGGCGCTGGCGGGCTGGATTGTTTATCAGACCGGTTTTGACGGCATCTCGTTTACGCTGGCAAGTAAGCAACTGAGCGTGGGTGAACAGAGCTGGCAAATGCTTACCGCGACTGCATTAGTGGTCTCTTACTTCTCCGGCCCGCTGCTTAACTTTGGTGACTTCGCGCGCTACGGCAAAAGCATGGGCGACATTCGCCGCGGCAACCGCTGGGGTTTACCGTTTAACTTCCTGCTGTTTTCACTGGTAACGGTAGTGATTGTCTCCGGTACACAGTCACTGTTTGGCAAAATGATCACCGACCCTATCGAAACCGTCAGTATGGTCGGCAACGATCTGGCGGTGGCGATTGGTCTGTTGACCATGATTACCGCTACCATCGGCATTAATATTGTGGCGAACTTCGTCTCTCCGGCCTTCGATTTCTCTAACTGTTCGCCGCAAAAAATCAGCTTCCGCACCGGCGGGATGATTGCGGCAGTCGGTTCGGTGCTGTTGACCCCGTGGAATCTGTTCCAGTCACCCGAGTTAATCCACTATACACTGGACGTGCTGGGCGCATTTATCGGGCCACTGTTCGGTATTTTGCTGGTGGATTTCTATCTGATTAAGCGCGGGAAGGTTTCGGTAGACGATCTGTTTGATGCCACGCCAAAGGGTAAATATTGGTATCGCGGCGGTTTTAACCCGAAAGCAATTGCGGCACTGCTGCCGGCGGTGGCAATAGGTCTGGCGATAAGCTTTACGCCGTCGCTGCATGCGGTCGCTAACTTTAGCTGGTTTATTGGCGTACTGTTAAGCGGCAGTGTCTATCGCTGGATTGCGCGTGATGAACGTGCTGCGCCTGCGCCAGGCTTTCGCGCTGAAGTGGTGATGCAGAAGGATTAAAACGACGAAAGCCTGATTCATTTCTGAATCAGGCTTTCTGAATGTTGGCGGAACGGACGGGGCTCGAACCCGCGACCCCCTGCGTGACAGGCAGGTATTCTAACCAACTGAACTACCGCTCCGCGCTTTGTTCCCCGTCGGGAACGAGGCGAATATTAATGGCACCGGAAATTTCCGTCAATGCTTTTTAGCAGATAACTTTTCGTTTGGCGCTTTTTTCATCGTTACGCTGCTTTTTTAACGCATTATGAGTCACTTATACCCGCCACAAACAGCTGCCACCCTTCTTCATTACGAGATCCAGCCGCTGTTCGTGCGCCATCACTTCTTCATCACTGGCTTGCAGCACACGCAGCGCGGAAACCGGGCGCGCAATACGCTGAATACTTTCGCTGCCATCGGCTTCCTGACGCTCACCTTCCTGCGAAAATGAGAGCGAGGTCTGGCCGCCGGTCATAATCAGGAATACGTCGGCGAGGATCTCGGCATCGAGCAGTGCGCCGTGCAGCGTTCGTTTACTGTTATCAATGTCGTAGCGCGAGCAGAGTGCATCAAGGCTGTTACGCTTACCCGGGAACATCTTACGCGCCATCAACAGACTGTCGGTCACCTGACAGAAGGTATCGGTTTTCGGGATATTGCGCTTCAGCTTGCTGAACTCATAATCCATAAAGCCGATATCAAACGAGGCGTTATGAATCACCAGCTCCGCGCCGCGAATATAATCGAGAAACTCGTCGGCGATCTCACTGAAAGTGGGCTTGTCGGCAAGAAATTCATCGGCAATACCGTGAACCCCGAAGGCTTCCGGATCCACCAGCCGATCCGGCTTTAAGTACATATGGAAATTGTTACCGGTCAGGCGGCGGTTAACCACCTCGACGGCACCGATTTCAATAATGCGGTGGCCTTCATAGTGGACACCGATCATGTTCATACCGGTGGTTTCCGTATCGAGTACGATCTGGCGTGTAATTGCTGTGCTCATAGGGCTCGTTTATGTCAGACTTGGCGTTTTGTCAGAGGGAAGTTTACCAGAGATGCGTAAACAGGTAGAAATTTTCACCGATGGTTCCTGCCTCGGTAATCCGGGTCCCGGTGGTTACGGCGCCATTTTGCGCTACGGACAGCACGAAAAAACCTTTAGTGCCGGTTATCACCTGACCACCAATAACCGCATGGAAATGATGGCCGCCATCGTTGCGCTGGAAGCATTAACCCAGCCGTGCACCGTCACGCTGAGCACCGACAGTCAGTATGTGCGTCAGGGCATCACCAGCTGGATTCATAACTGGAAAAAGCGCGGCTGGAAAACTGCCGATAAAAAACCGGTTAAAAATGTCGATCTGTGGAAACGCCTCGACAGCGCCTTAAGCCACCATGATATCAAATGGGAATGGGTTAAGGGCCACGCCGGACATCCGGAAAACGAGCGCTGCGACGAACTGGCACGCAGCGCGGCCGGTAGCCCGGCATTTGACGATGTCGGTTATCAGCAGGAGTCGTGATCGTTGTTGTCACGAAACTGCCGGGTGGCAGAGACTGCCGGTCGGAGATGACCTTTGCTGGTCTGCTTTTTCGCCGGCGTCATGGTTAACGGGAAGGTCCGTTTACGCGCCACCACAATATTCAGGCAGCCCAGAGCCGGTAAGTGCGCGCTAATCATTTTGCCGCCCTGCCGGTTCCACGGCACCACCTGAAAACGGGTGCGGTGTATCACTTCATAGTTCAGCAGGCTCAGCCAGTCGAGCAGGCGCATCTGACTGAACATCCGCCCGCTCCACGGCGCACGGCGGTGCAATCCCGGAATGCCTTTGCCGATCCCCAGCAGGCTGAACGGATTGAAACCGCTGATAATCATCCAGCCGTCATCAATCAGGACGCGATCAACTTCGCGTAAAATACAGTGAGGGTCGCTACTCCATGCCAGGGTATGCGCCAGTAAACAGGCATCAACCGACTTTGACTCAAACGGCAGGCGCATGGGGTCAGCGATTACCTGTAACTTTTCCCCTTGCTTGCCGACATTTACCTGATGCGAAATCGCACAGGCCTGAGTATCAATTTCAGCGCTAAGATTGCCAATTTTAAGCAGATGAAAGCCATACAGCTTGGCGAGACAAGGCTGCAAATGTTGTGAAAGCGCGTCACGAAAATAGTCGCCCCAGGGCATATCCGCCCAGGAGTCTGGCGCATTGAGAATTTGGCGTGTTTTAGCGGGCTTCATGCTTTACCATCTTCATTCCTTCACGGCCTTCGAGAGGTGTCTATGAATCTTACCAGCATTCCCGCACTCCAGGACAACTACATCTGGACGCTAAATGATGAAAGCGGTCACTGCCTGATTGTTGACCCGGGCGAAGCGGCTCCGGTCATCGCAGCAGTACAAAAAAACCACTGGCAACCGGTGGCGATTTTGCTCACTCATCACCACCACGATCACGTTGGCGGCGTAAAACAACTCCTCGAAACCTGGCCACAATTAGTGGTGTATGGCCCACAAGAGACACAAGATAAAGGGGCCACCGAGATTGTCAGTGAGGGTGATCGCTTCACTATTTTGGGCCGCGAATTTAGCGTTATTTATACGCCCGGTCATACTTTAGGACATATCTCATATTACAGTTCGCCTTACCTTTTCTGTGGCGACACGTTGTTTTCCGGCGGTTGCGGACGGTTATTTGAAGGTTCGCCGGAGCAGATGTTTGAATCCTTTCAGAAGCTTAGTGAACTTCCCGACGATACTCTGGTTTGCTGCGCCCATGAATATACATTATCCAATTTGAAGTTTGCGCAAGCCACTCTGCCGACAGATAATGAAATTGCACGCTATTGCCTGCAAATTAAGGAGTTACGCGCTGAAAATCGCATTACACTGCCAACAAAACTGGCTCTTGAGCGAAAGATTAATTTATTTTTAAGAACGGAAGATACTGATTTACAGCGAGTTTTAGGATTCGATTGTGCACCACAGCATCTGTGGCAGGTGTTTGCGCGTTTACGCGAGTTGAAAGACAGTTTTTGATATTGTGGTTGTGTTGTGCAAACCGACCACGTATGATTGCTCGTCTTTTAAGCAAACTATTGACACACACATGAAGGCTAAAGCGATATTACTCGCCTCGGTCTTGCTGGTGGGTTGTCAGGCGTCAAGGCATGATGCCAACATCCCAGAACAGCATGCACAGAGTCTGTCTTCGGCAGGTCAAGGTGAAAACGGAAAGTACTCAGATCGGATGTTGTCTCCGCGTTGGCAGGATGATGGAACGAGCCTCGCAGAAGACCAGGATCTTTGGAATTTCATTAGTGACGAGCTGAAGATGGAGGTTCCGGAAAATTCCCGGATCCGTGACCAAAAACAGAAGTACCTGAAGAACAAGAGCTATCTCCACGATGTAACATTACGGGCAGAGCCGTATATGTACTGGATTGTCGAGCAGATTAAAAAACGTAAGATGCCGATGGAACTGGTACTGCTACCCATAGTGGAGAGCGCTTTTGACCCCCACGCGACATCATCCGCCAATGCCGCAGGCATTTGGCAGATTGTGCCGGCTACGGGGCGTAATTATGGTTTGAAACAGAACCAGTGGTATGACGGTCGACGTGACATCGTCGCATCTACCAAGGTTGCGCTGGATATGATGGAGCGCCTGAACGGCATGTTTGGCGGCGACTGGTTACTGACCGTTGCAGCCTATAACAGCGGTGAAGGACGCGTCATGAAAGCGGTAAAACAGAATAAAGCGCGCGGGAAACCGACCGACTTCTGGAATTTATCGTTACCACGCGAAACCACGGTGTATGTGCCGAAAATGCTGGCTTTGGGTGAGATCCTGAAGAACAGCAAACGTTACGGTATCAAACTGCCGACCCCTAACGAAAGCCGTGCTCTGGCGCGGGTGGAAGTGGGCCAGCAGATTGAACTGACACAGGCTGCCGAAATGGCAGGCATGTCACTGAACAAGCTAAAAAGCTTTAATACGGGTTACAAACGCGGAGCAACAGCGCCTAACGGTCCCCATTATATTATGGTGCCAAAGTCGAATGTTGCCACGTTGCGTAACTCCCTGGCGACAGGTGATATTGCTGCGGTTCAACCCACGCTGGTGGCGAACAACAGTAGCAATGTCGGTGGCTATAAGGTTCGCACAGGCGACACCTTATCTGGCATCGCGAAGCGACTGGGCGTTTCGGTAAAAGATTTGCAGCGCGCGAACAATTTGCGCGGCGCAAATATTAAACCGGGTCAGACGTTAAGCGTAGGCAGCGATAAAGGCACCGAGCTGGCTAATAACAGCAGCATCACTTATCAGGTACGCAAAGGGGATTCCCTTGCCAGTATTGCTAAGCGTCACGGCGTTAACGCCAAAGATGTGATGCGCTGGAATACCGTACTGAGTGACGCGAAAAACATTCAGCCCGGCGATAAGCTGACGCTGTTTGTAAATAATAACGACACGCCAGACAGCTAAGCTGTTCAGCTATACCCGATAAAAAGCCACTCTGCGGAGTGGCTTTTTTTATCTGATTTCCAGGGGAGCCGTTTTCGACTCCCGTTCTGATGGTAACACCGCCCCTAGGGCTTGTACGCTTCAATAAAAATAATATCGGAGCTGAAGCTGCCATCACCTTCTAAAGCATAGTAGCGTTTCACCTCGTCGGATGCAGACTGCTGATAAGCACGAATTGCGTTTACCAGCACCTCAGGAGTGCGCATTCGTGCAATCCAGCTGGTGAACTCCAGATGCAAACGATCCTGCGTTACGCTGTTAATCGCTAATCCGGCTTCGGTAAACATCGCCAGCCATTCACCCGGATGATAATTATGCACATGTGAGGTGTCGCGCAGTGCTTCCACCGTTTGCAGCCAGATATCCAGCACACTATTGCCCGGCGCGCTGACGTCCATAAATATCACTTTGCCACCCGGTTTCAGCACCCGTTTCACTTCACGTAAGGCCTGGCCAACATCATGCCAGTGATGCGCCGAATAACGGCTGATCACAATATCAAACTCGCCGTCGGCAAAAGGCAGTGATTCGGCATAACCCTGCTGGGTGGTTAAATGTGGTAAACCGCGCTGCTGCGCCGCTTCGGTGACCACATCCAGCATTTGTGACGAGAGATCATAAGCTACCACCGCCTGTACCTGCTCTGCTGCCACAAAGCTGGCATGCCCTGCCCCACATCCCAGATCGAGCACCCGCGCCTGTGGCGAGCCTGACAGTCGCTCAGCCAGCCGCTGCAAATCACGCCCGCTGGCGTGCACCGCACTGCTCAGATAAGCACTGGCCTGATCGCCAAACTGTTTTTCGACATTATGGTGGTGACTTTGCGTTGCCATATCTCTGTTTCCTCTGTTTTTGGTTTTTTATAAAGAGGGGCAGACGTGACTGACCTGCCCTGAAGGCAGGCCCGAATTATCCTTAGAGAAGCTCAGGCTTGCCGGGATGGAATTCAACGAGTAGCGGGTTATGATCGGATGCGCGGGTGACAAGGACGGAAGCCTCTGCAACATTCATCCCACGGTAGAAAACAAAATCGAGTGGACGACCAAAGGCTTTGCGCCGATGATCATCGGTAAAACGCACTTCACGCAGCGTCATTTCGCGCGCAAAACGATACAGCGCATTCATGCGCTGACGGCTCCAGGCGTTAAAATCGCCCGCCATAATGACGGGGCCTTTATGGTGCAGGATCTGTTCACCAATTGGCCCCAGTTGTTTACTGTAAACATCAACACCAAAGCTAAAGTTAACCGCATGGATATTCACTACCATCAGCATTTCGCCGGTGGGCAGTGGATAGGCGGTGACCAGCGCAGACTTAGCCAGTCGCAGCAGCGGCTCGCGCTCACGCAGTGGACAACAATAAATCGGATGTGCCGCAGCCAGCGTCATCACGCCTGAAGGATGCTGGGGTAAAACAAAAGCCGGAACCTGATCGGCGGCAAGATAATTGGTGGTGGCAAACTGCACCAGTTCAGGCGTGGTTTGTGCTTCCTGCAACAGTACCAGATGGGCATCTTTGCCAAAATTTTGCAGCACCGATAACCACTCCGCACGCTGCTGCTTGAAAATATTCCACACCAAAACACGCAGCTTGTTGTCGGTCGGTAACGGCGCGCCGGGCGGTAATGCCTGACCTACATGCAGCATCGCGCCTGGCGGAAAAATTCGTTCCGCTGGCTGGCCTGCAACGTATCTCATGGCATAAGTTTTCTTCCGCACTTTATCGCCTGTACCCTTAATCACGACTGAGTGTTATATCTCATCTCTCAGTTATAGGGGCTTTATGGCGCGGTTTCAATGAGTACCGCCGATTTCATGGCAACTTAGCGTAAGCAAATGCTAAAACGGCCTGCCTCAGCAGACCGTTCCTGACAGTTAACCGAGGCGGCCGCTATACCTCACTATTCTCATCGCCCCCCTCACTAACACACCATTCGACGATACGGCGAGGAACAAGGGTGAGTTGCAGATTAACGCTAACGGTATTTTTCGCGCCAGAGATGATGTGTATCTGATAGCGCTGATTATCAGTGCATGCTTAAATTACAAAAATATTCAAAATCTCAATTTAATTTTGCGAACGGAGCAATAATGAAAGCGACATCCGAAGAACTGAAAATCTTTGTCGCAGTGGTTGAGAGTGCCAGCTTCAGCCGTGCCGCGGAACAGCTTGCAATGGCTAACTCTGCGGTCAGCCGTGCGGTTAAGAAGCTGGAGAATAAGCTTGGTGTCGAATTACTGACGCGCACCACCCGACAGGTTAATCTCACGCAGGAGGGTGAACGCTATTTCCGCCGGGTACAGAAGCTGCTGCAGGAGATGGCCAGCGCCGAGAATGAGCTGATTGAGAGTCGTAACATCCCCAGCGGGTTATTGCGTATTGACGCCGCCACGCCGGTGGTACTGCATTTGTTGATGCCCGCGATTAAGCCATTTCGTGAGCGCTACCCGGAAATGACGCTCTCGCTGGTCTCGTCGGAAACTTTTATTAATCTGATTGAACGTAAAGTGGATGTGGCGATCCGCGCCGGCAATCTCAGTGATTCGAGCCTGCGCGCACGGCCGCTGTTTACCAGTTACCGTAAAATTGTCGCGTCTCCGGCTTATTTAGCGCAGTTCGGTACACCGCAAACCATTGATGATCTACAAGATCATGCCTGCATCGGGTTTGTGGAAACGCCACGGCTTAATCGCTGGCCGGTGCCACAGCAGGATGGGCAGTTGTTCGATATCACGCCGGACACCAGTTCAAATAGCGGTGAAACCATTAAACAACTTTGCCTGAATGCTAATGGTATTGCCTGTTTGTCGGATTATATGATCGATAAGGAAATTGCTGAGGGGACATTAGTTGAGGTACTGGCAGACAAACTGTTACCGGTAGAGATGCCGTTTAATGCGGTCTATTACAGTGATGGGGCAGTGAATTTGCGCATCCGCGCCTTTATTGATTTTCTTGGCGAGTGGGTCAATGGACAGCCTTCGAGGGGGTGAAGACTGTCCGACAGTGGCAGCTAACGATTAATCCCAGTCGGGTGCCAGTCCTTCCGGGCTGACCAGACGATCGTGGTTGTCCAGTGTGGCGATCTCCGCCATATCCTGCGCATCCAGCTTCAGCAACTGTGCTTGCAGATTACTTTGCAGGTTCTTGCGCTGAGTCGAAGAAGGGATCACTGCATAACCTGACTGCATTGCCCACGCCAGAATCACCTGTGCTGGCGTCGCCTGGTGTTTATTTGCAATGCTTTTAATCACTTCATCACTTAACGCTTTGCCATAAGCCAGCGTCATATAGGAAGTGACAGGGATCCCTTTTTGTCGGGCAAATTCAACCACTTTGCGGTTTTGCAGATAAGGATGCAATTCAATCTGATTGGTGGCGATCTCATCAACTCCAACCGCATCAATAGCTTGCTGCATCAACTCAGTGGTGAAGTTTGAAATACCAATCTGACGCGTCAGCCCGGCTCTCTTCGCTTCCACCAGTGCATGCATGGTTTCGGCTACTGAGACCGCTGCACCCGGTGATGGCCAGTGGATCAAGGTAAGATCAACGTAATCGGTGCGCAGTTTAGCCAGGCTCTGTTGCAGGCTGGGGATGAGTGCTGCGCTGGAGAGGTTTTCAATCCAGATTTTAGTGGTGATAAATAGCTCGTCGCGCGCCACATTACTCTGCTCAATCGCCTCACCGACAGCGGCTTCATTTTGATAAATCTGTGCAGTGTCGATAGCGCGGTAGCCGAGATCCAGCGCATTTTTTACTGATGCGATAACCACGTCATCTTGTAAACGGAAAGTACCTAAGCCAAAAGCGGGGATGGTCATAAATTCCTCATTTCTTGATTTCTGAATAGTCAGTGAGGAGAGTATGACAGTGATATTATTGCCTAAAAAGCCGGTAACGGGCATAACACTTTTGACTAATCGGCAATAATATTGAGTTTTATGCATACGAAAAAGCCCTGAGCTTATGCTCAGGGCTATCGTAATAAGTGGCGGAACGGACGGGGCTCGAACCCGCGACCCCCTGCGTGACAGGCAGGTATTCTAACCAACTGAACTACCGCTCCACCGATTCTGTACTGATTCCAGACCTTCAGTCTGACTTCAGGTGTTTCT